>Ga0164313_10000198_pt1 | contig 44117 bp, 32 predicted proteins | sample GuaBasSedimGuay4_FD_113735 | JGI IMG/M metagenome (GOLD analysis project Ga0164313, IMG submission 113735) | Subseafloor sediment microbial communities from Guaymas Basin, Gulf of California, Mexico - Guay4, Core 4569-4, 0-3 cm | ecosystem: Environmental > Aquatic > Marine > Hydrothermal vents...
CGCCGCTCGCCTTCAGCCGCCTCCCTGGCGTGAACACCGAGAAATTATTCTTGGGCCATGTCACATGAGCGCCCACAAAGAAATTGGGCTGGCTCGTTCCTGACGGCCTGCCAAACTTCAGGGGCGGCGAGCGATCCAGGATCGGGATCGGACAAAAAAACGCCCGGGCTCGATGCCCGGGCGTTTGTTGATTGTTGATTGGCTCGATGACTACTCGAAGACAACGAGGGTCACGCGGCGGTTCGCAGCGCGGCCCGCCTTGGTCGAGTTGTCGGCGATCGGCTTGTACTCGCCGTACGACGTCGAGTTCATCCGGAACAGAGGAATACCCAACTCCATGTTGAGATAGCGCATGACAACATCAGCGCGCTTCTGCCCGAGCTTGAGGTTGTAGGCCTCGCTACCGATGTTGTCGGTGTGGCCCTGGATTTCGACGTAGGCGTTCTGGGAAAGCCCCTTGACCTTCGCTGAGAAGGCGTCGAGAGCAGCCTTGGCGTTGTCCGTAAGAGAGGCTTGGTTGAAGTTGAAGGTGACGTCGTTGACGGCCAGCGTCTCCTCATAGAGGAACTTGCCCTTGGCCAGCTTGTTGGCCTTCTCGGCACGCATCAGCGCGTCCTGGGCGGTATCCGAAAGCTTGGCTACCTCGGTCTCCAGGGCGGCCTGGTTCGCTGCCAGCTCCGAGATCGCCTTCTGGTTTGTCTCAACCGAGTCCTGGACCTCATGAATCTTGGTATTGGTGACCTGGCCGAAAGCCGAGACCTGCTCGTTGACCCACTTCTTCGTCGCACAGCCGGTCAGACCGACAGCCGCCACGAGGAGCAACACCAAAGCCGGGGAAAGGATCTTACGCATCATCCACCTCCTGTTAATTTGTTATTCTCAACTTGTTATCGTCCCAACAAACACCGCGATACTATAACACACATCACCAATGCAAGCCGTGCTTCCCACACGAAAATCGACCCGCACGGCCGAATCCCTCACCAGCCGATGCACTCGGGAGCGCCGGCATCCACCTCCGCTGCACACTCGACAATTCCGTCCGCCAACCGGACCAGCACCGGGGTCTGAAGGAACCAATCGATACCGGCGGGGAGCTCGCCCATCCGGCACTCGACGCACGGGAAGGCCTGCAGGTTCTCGGTCGGCCAGCCGTCCCGCTCCGGCACGGCAATGGCCGTGGCCGGCCAATCGAGCGAGCCGTTGAAATAGATCTCCATCAGCTCGTGGCAGTGCTCGCAGTCCTTTCGGAAAAAGATCACATATTGTTGACCCACCTCGAGATCCGCCGGCAAATTGCTTATCCACGAGGCGATCTCGAGATCACGGAATGGACGACCTATCCATTCCTCATAGACGGGAAGATAGTAGCCATCGGCGGGTACCAGCGCCGCACTCGCCGTGACCCCGGAGGGATCGGTGGTGTTGCCGGCCGGCAGCGCAAATGCCACGAACACGCTCAGCAGGCTCCACACGCCCGCGGCGACGACCCTCGATGTCGGCAAGAACCGGCCGAGCGCTAGCCGCGAGTCTCTCCGGCCCAAAAACAGCAGGCCAAGAAGAAATGTGACATCCGTCACGAGAGTGACCCAGGGATTGACCTCGATCGACCCGAAGCAACCGCAGCTGTCAGCACCGAGGGCAACGTCTCCTACGAGCACCGGCAGGAATGCTCCGAGCATGACGATCCCCGCCCAGCGCGCCAGGGGCGGCACCAGGACCATCACTCCGGCGACGATCAGCTCGACCGCGATCCCAAACCTCAGGACAAACATCAGATCCACGCCATTGCCGCCCAACCACTTGATGAGCGCGGCCGGAAGGTGACTTGGGCTGAGGTCGATGAGCTTGAGCACCGCCCCTGCGAACAACCACAGCGGCACCACCACCCGCGCAAGAATCACCGCGACGGTCCCAGCTGCTTCTGTTGTCGTCGCCTGATTTTCCGTGCTCACCGCCACGTTCGTGCTCCTTCATCACCCAACACATCAGTTTAGAGTTGAGAGTTATGAGTTGAGAGTTAAGGCCTGAGGGTTAGGAGGTAAGGAGGTAAGGAGGTGAGGAGGTGAGGAGGTAAGGAGTGAAGCGTAACGGCCTAACTTCCTAACTTCCTAACTTCCTAACCTCCAAAACTCTCAACTCTCAACTCTGAACTCTGAACTCTCCGCCCGCTCCTCTATCCTATTTGTATCTTCAAATCTACCGAAAGTGCGCCTAGCCGCCGTCCTTTTTACAAATCGCTGACGTCGCCTCCGAGGCCCGACCAGACCTCCGACTCGAGCTCATCGGCCCGGGTGCGGGTTGTGCGAAGCGCCTTGTCGGCCCGTGCCAACATCTCCGCCGCGTCGGGATCATCCGCAATTTCAAGCAAATTGATGCGTACGTTCATCGCCGCCCCGAGCGCCGCCGCGCGGGCCATCCCGGCGCCCACCCCCGCATCGGATGCCGACGCCTTCATCCCGAGCTCACGCGCGCGAGCGCACAAATCCACGATTTCGGGGCAGGTCTCCGCCACCTCGAGCGGCACCCGGGCCGCCCCGAGGGTCGCCTCGCGGACCGCCTTGTCGCGCTCCGGTCCGACCACCTTGGCCGCCTCCATCAGCGCCTGGAATGCCCAGGTGTCGGCATCGATGGCGTCCAACAGTTCCTGCTTGAGCTCCTGCGTGCGCATCGCAATCTCCTCGAGGTCGTCGCGGACACTGGCGAAAGCGCCCTTGGGATGGGGCAGATTGGCAACCATCGCGGCCAGCGAAGCGCCCAGGGCACCCGCGAGAGCGGCCACGGACCCGCCGCCCGGCGCCGCAGAGTCGCGTGACGTCTCGTCGGCGAACTCCTGCAAGGTCATCGAGGCCAGAGGGCGTTCAGGGGCCAGGATGTCCTCGATGATTTTCTCCCCAGGTTCGAAGCTCGAGACCTCGCTCAGACCCAGCGATTGAGCCGCGGCGTGGACGAGGTCGGCCAGGGGCACACCCCGCGACCGGCCCATTCGCTCCAGATAGTGGCGGCCGGCGTCCAGAATCGACGTTTTCGGTATCAGGCCGACGAGCTCCGATCCGGTCACCCTGATCCCTCTGGTGCGCGCACTCTCCTCGCACGCGTCGAAGGCCACGTGGACAGGCGTGACATCGAGATCGATCAGGTTCATCGACACCTGGGCGCAGCCGTACTCTGGGATGTACCATCCGACGCCTCGGACCGCCTTCAGCGTGCCCGGCTGCTGCACCTTCGTTCCATCTGGACCGGCGACCATGCGACCCTTCTCGCGCACGTCGAAGGCGACTCGATTCGCCCAGCGCTTGTCGGTGACGTTGAGATTGACGTTGTAGGCGACCAGGAACTTCCTGGCGCCGATCACCATGGCGCCAAACTCCGGAACGAAATCCGCAGGCCCGTAATCCGGAGCGAAGTCAGGGTCCTCGAGCTTGCTGGGCAGCGCCTCGTACTCGCCCTGACGGATGTCGGCCAGCGACCTCCGTTCGGGTCGGGTAGCGGCGAACTCGTAGAGATAGACCGGCAGCTCGAGCTCCTCTCCGATTCTTTTCGCGAGGCGGTTGGCGAACTCGACGCAATCGTCCATGGAAACGCCGGCCACCGGCACGAACGGGCACACGTCGACCGCGCCCATGCGCCCATGAGCACCCTGATGAGTGCGCATGTCGATGAGCCCGCGCGCGGCAACCACGAGCTGATACGCGCCCTCGATCACCGCTTCCGGCTCACCCACGAAGGTGATGACCGTTCGATTTGTCTCCATCCCGGGATCCACGTCGAGCAATCGGACCCCAGCCACCGAGGCGGCCGCATCGGCAACCGCGTTGTAGACCTCCGGTCGTCGCCCCTCAGAGATATTCGGCACGCATTCGACGATCTTCATCTGCATCCTCCAGGCCTCGGCATCCTATGCCGCTCGCGCCCCGATGACAATATTCCATAACTCATTTTCTGCGCCGGGCGCGCGCACGCGCACGGCTCAGAAAATGAAGCTGAATACCACTTTCACGTTTCGGAGGAGCGGCACGTCAGGAAACGCCAACCACTTCAAGATCGGCCTCGACCATCATCTTCACCAGCTCTTCAAAGCCGACACGCGGCTTCCATCCGAGCTCGCGCCGAATCTTGGTTGAATCCGAGAGAAGACGATCCACCTCGGCGGGACGGAAGTACCTGGAGTTCACCACGACTCGCACGGTCCCTGTTGCCCGATCTCGTCCGACTTCGTCGACACCGCTACCGTTCCACTCCAGATCCATGCCCGCCAGGCCGAATGCCATCTCACAGAACTCGCGCACCGAGTGTTCCTCACCGGTCCCGGTCACCCAGTCGTCCGGCTCGTCGGCCTGGACGATGCGCCACATGGCATCGACAAAATCTCCGGCAAAACCCCAATCCCGCCGAGCCTCGAGGTTGCCGAGCGACACCCAGTCCCGCGTGCCGGCGGCGATCTCCGCCACCGCACGCGTGATCTTCCGAGTGACGAAGTTCTCGCCACGCCGAGGCGACTCGTGGTTGAAGAGAATGCCGTTGGCGGCGAAGATACCGTGAGCCTCTCGGAAGTTGATGGTCGCCCAGTAGGCGTAGAGCTTGGCCACCGCATAGGGCGAGCGCGGGTGGAAGGGCGTGTCCTCGTTCTGCGGAACTTCGCTCACCTTGCCGAACAGCTCGGAGGAGGAGGCCTGATAAAACCGCGCTTCGGGAACGAGCTGCCGTACCGCCTCGAGCAACCGCACCACGCCCAACCCCGACACGTCGCCGGTGTAGGTGGGCATCGCAAAGGAGATCCCGACGTGGGACTGCGCGGCAAGGTTGTAGATCTCGTCCGGGCGCACGTCGGCCAGAATGGTCGTCAGCGACTCGGTGTCGCCGAGGTCGCCGTAGTGCAGCCGCAGATACCGCTCGCCCAGGGCCCCTTTGCGGAGATGGTCGATTCGGCCGCGGTTGAACGTCGAGGAGCGGCGCACAACCCCGTGAACCTCGTAACCCTTGTCGAGCAGGAGCTCCGCAAGGTAGGAACCGTCCTGGCCCGTGATACCGGTGATCAAAGCCTTCTTCATGGCGGGGAGGATAACAGAAGGGCGGAATGAATTAGGAATTAGGAATTAGGAATGCCGCCCATCCGGCTTCGCGCTACGCGCTACGCCGTGACAAGCCCACCCCCAGGAATTTCGGATTTCGGATTTCGGATTTTCCACCCATACTCCCCCAGTCTTCATCCTCCTCTCGGAGTCCACAGTCGGCGTGGCGCTGTTGCGGAGGGCCTCGTCACGAGGGCCGCGAGACGTGGGCAGCTGGTGCGCGTTAGCGTGCCAGATGACCGCGTATCGTGGGCCGCAGCAGAGGCCCGGAGCAACAGCGTCGGGGGCGGCGAAGCCGCCGCGCCGACCTCGGGGGTAACAGGACAGAACCAGGCCCCGCGGAATCGCAGCGAAGCGGAGATTCCACGATCGCGCCGAAATTGGGCCTCTGGGTGCGTTTCTCCGACTGGAGCGAGGAAGGGATAGGCCGTCCGGCCATCCCGACCGAGCGGAGGGAGGAAAACGCGGCCAGAGGTCCGGAATCGGCGCGATCCCATATAGGGTGGGGGGCGTCGTTCGGCGGGAGGTAGCCCGCCGGCGCGCCAAAGGCGCGCAGCGTTGGAGGATGGCGGGACCGAGGAACACTTGTGTTCCGAGGGCACGCCATCCGAGAACGCGTGGCCGCGGTCGGAGACCGTGGACGGCGGGCGTCCAGACGCAACCTGTGGTCAATCGATCCTGTAGTTCGGCGCTTCCTTGGTGACGACTACGTCGTGGGCGTGCGACTCCTTGAGGCCGGCACCGGTTACGCGCACGAACCGCGCTTTCGTATGCAGCTCGGCAATCGCCGCGCAACCCGAAAGACCCATGCCCGCACGGACTCCACCTACCAGCTGGGTTAGCTGATCGGCCACCGGACCCTTGTAGGGAACCATGCCCTCGATGCCCTCGGGAACCAGCTTCGATCGCTCGTCGCTTTCCTGGAAGTAGCGGTCGCTCGATCCCTCGCGCTCCTTCATGGCGCCGATCGAGCCCATCCCCCGATAGGCTTTGAAGGTCCGGCCCTGATACAGGATCTGCTCGCCCGGCGATTCCTCGACCCCGGCAAAGAGCGAGCCGATCATCACCACGTCGGCGCCAGCCGCAAGGGCTTTCGTGATGTCGCCTGAAAAGCGGATCCCGCCATCGGCGATCACGGGCACACCTTCTTCTCCTGCGGCCAGGGCGCAGGCCAGGATGGCTGTGATCTGGGGCATGCCGGCGCCTGTCACCACCCGCGTCGTACAGATCGAACCGGGCCCTATCCCGACCTTGAGGGCATCGGCACCGAGACCGATGAGATCGCGAGCCGCCTCCTCGGTGGCGATGTTGCCGACGATGAGGGGCGTATCCGGGAAATCGGCCTTAATACGGCCGGCCGCGTCCATCACACCGCGTGAGTGAGCGTGCGAGCTGTCGAGGCAGAGAACGTCCACCTGGCGGTCGATGAGAGCCGCGCAGCGTTCTAAGAGATTCTCGGTGACGCCGACCCCTGCGCCGACCCGCAGCCGCCCCAGCTCGTCCTTGCAGGCTTCCGGGTAATCGTGGGCCTTCTTGATGTCCTTGACCGTAATCAGCCCCTTGAGGTTTCCCTCGTCATCGACCACAAGCAACTTCTCGATGCGGTTCTTGTGAAGAAGGGCTTTAGCCTCCTCGAGGGTCGTGCCGACCGGCGCCGTGACCAGATTCTCCTTGGTCATGAAGTCCGTGATCGGGCGCTCGAACTCGGTGCAGAACCGGAGGTCGCGGTTGGTGAGAATTCCCTTGAGCTGGCCATGGGCGTCGATGACCGGCAGACCGGAAACCCGGTACCGAGCCATCACATCGAGGGCCTCGCGAACCAATTGCTCCGGGTGAACGGTGAGGGGGTCGACGATCATCCCCGACTCCGAGCGTTTGACCCTGTCCACCTCCTCAGCCTGGCGCTCGATGGACATGTTCTTGTGAATGATCCCGAGACCCCCATACTGCGCCATCGCGATGGCCATGTTGGCCTCGGTCACGGTGTCCATAGCGGCCGATATGACGGGCAGGTTGAGGGTGATGCCACCCCGGGTCAAGCTGGTCGTCACGTCGACATCGTTGGGGTGGACCTCCGACCGCCACGGGACCAGGAGAACGTCATCAAATGTCAGACCGACGGGGATCTCTTGATTCATTTCCTACCCTTTCGCCGCGGTCGCAGCACCGTGGCACCGCTTGTACTTCTTGCCCGACCCGCACGGGCAGGGATCGTTGCGCCCGACCTTCGGCTGGCTCCGACGGATGGTCGTCGGCCTGGCGTCGGGCGAAGCCACCGGTGTGTTGGCCGCGTGCTCCTGCTGGGCGTGGGAGGCGGCGAGCCCCTTCGCCTCGGGGTGCGACAGGGTCGTACGTACGCCGCGCCGAGTGAGCTGCATGTCCTCCACGGGCTCGGCGTGGAAGAGGAACTTGACCACGTGATCCTCAATCCGCTCCCACATGTCCTCGAAGAGGACGAAGGACTCGCGCTTGTACTCCACCAGCGGGTTTCGCTGGCCATACGCCCGCAGCCCAATGCCTTCACGAAGATGGTCCAGCGCCAGCAGGTGGTCCTTCCACTGACGGTCGACGGTGTCGAGGAGCAGGAACTTCTCGAGTCTGACAAGCTCCTCCTCGCCGAAATTCTCAGCCCGTGCTTTGTAGTGCGCGGCGGCTCCCTCTGAGAGCACGGTCTCGAGCTGCGGCCGGTTGATTGTTTCCCAGTCGACGCCGAGATCGGCCACCGTCAAACCAAAGTACGCCCTGAACTCCTTCTCCAATGCGTCGGTGTCCCAATCGCCCGGGTCGGCTTCCTCCGGGCAGTACTGGTGGATCAGGGATTCGATGATCTCATCCACTACACGGAGGATGTAATTGCGTCCCTCGACCCCTTCGAGGATTTGACGCCGCAGGCGGTACACGGCCTCACGCTGCTTGTTCATGACGTCGTCGTACTCGAGGAGGTGCTTGCGGATCTCGAAGTTGCGGCCCTCAACCTGGGTCTGCGCCCTTTCGATGGACTTCGAGACCATCTTGGACTCGATGGGTATGTCCTCCTCCATTCCCAGCCGATCCATGATCTTGCGCACCCAGTCGGAGGCGAAGATGCGCATCAGATCGTCCTCGAGCGAGAGGAAGAAGCGGGACGATCCCGGATCGCCCTGGCGGCCGCAACGGCCGCGCAGCTGATTGTCGATGCGGCGGGACTCGTGGCGCTCGGTGCCGAGGATGTGGAGCCCACCGGCGTCTAGGACCTTCTGCTTTTCCTCAACACAGCCCTTTTCGTACCGGGCCACCACTACCGCTTGCTCCTCCGGTTCGGCGGCCGGGTCGGCCTCGATCGCTGCAAGCCCTTCGGGGTTACCGCCGAGGACGATGTCGGTGCCACGCCCCGCCATGTTGGTGGCGATGGTCACCGCCCCCAGGCGGCCAGCCTGGGCGATGATGTCGGCCTCTCTCTCGTGGTACTTGGCGTTGAGGACAACGTGTTTGATCTTGCGCCTCTGTAGGAGCTTTGACAGCTTCTCGGAGTTCTCGATCGAGACCGTGCCCACCAACACCGGCTGCCCTTTCTGGTTGCACTCCTGGATCTCTTCGATCACCGCCCGGAATTTCTCCTTGCCAGTCTTGTAGACCACATCCGCGTGATCGGCTCGGATCATCGGTTGGTTGGTCGGGACCACCGACACGTCGAGGCCGTAAATCTTCTGGAACTCCTCGGCCTCGGTCTCGGCGGTTCCTGTCATCCCTGCGAGCTTGTCGTACATGCGGAAGTAGTTCTGCAGGGTGACCGTGGCCAGGGTCTGGTTCTCGGACTGGATCTTGACCTTCTCCTTGGCCTCGACTGCCTGGTGGAGGCCGTCCGACCAGCGGCGGCCGGACATCAAGCGGCCGGTGAACTCGTCGACGATGGTCACCTCGCCATCCTTGACGATGTACTCCTTGTCGCGGTGAAAGAGGGTGTGGGCGCGCAGCGCCTGGTTGACGGCGTGCAGGATTTCGATGTTGGAGGGGTCGTACAGATTGTCGACTGCGAGCAGCTTTTCGGCCCGCGCCATGCCCGGATCGGTGAGCGAGGCGGTCTGCCCCTTCTCGTCCACCAGGTAATCTCCCGTCGTCTCCTTGTTGCCGTGTTTGTCCTCGATCTCCTCGCCCTTGGTCAGCCGCGGGACGATGGTGTCGACCTTGTAGTAGAGGTCGACTGAAACCTCGGAGGGACCGGAGATAATGAGGGGCGTCCTCGCCTCGTCGACCAGGATCGAGTCAACCTCGTCGACGATCGCGTACACGTGCTCTCGTTGCACCATCCGTTCGAGATCGAACTTCATGTTGTCGCGCAGGTAGTCGAAGCCGAACTCGTTGTTGGTGCCATAGGTGACGTCGGCAGCATAGGCTTCCTTGCGCTCGAGATCGTTCATCTGGTTCTGGATGCAGCCGACGGAAAGTCCGAGGAATTCGTAAATCTGGCCCATCCACTCGGCATCGCGACGCGCGAGGTAATCGTTGACCGTCACCACATGAACGCCACGCCCGGCCAGCGCGTTGAGCGCCACCGGCAGGGTCGCCGCCAGAGTCTTGCCCTCCCCGGTGCGCATCTCCGCGATCCGTCCCTCGTGAAGCACCAGACCACCCATGAGCTGAACATCAAAATGACGCATACCCAGCGTCCGTCTGCTCGCCTCACGGACCAGGGCGAAGACCTCCTCGAACTCCGGGTCAAGGACGCCTTGCACCAACACGCTGCGTTCGCGGGCATCCTTTGGAAGGTCTTTCGTTGACGCCTGTACCCGTTCCCTAATGGCTGAAAAACGGCTGCGCAACTCGGCATCGTCAAGCGCCTCGATCTCAGCCTCCCGGGCGTTGATCGACTCGACGATCGGCTTCATGCGCTTGATGTCCTGCTCGTGTTTGGTGCCAAAGATGACACTGATGCCCTTTTCGAAAATATTCATCCACTCCACCTCGCGGGATTACAAAATGCCGGGGCGACCCCCGGCGCAATCGCTACCTCACGGCACCGACAAGTAGGTCGCCGCCGGTAAGGGGCAGACTAGAGGATAACGCGGGAGTTTTCAACGGCGGCACAATCGCGAATTAGGAATTAGGAATTAGGAATTAGGAATTTCGCCCGTCGCAATGGACTTCGGATTTCGAATTTCGAATTTCGAATTTGCCGTCCCCCAGCTCGCATCCTCCGCCGGGAACCCACAGTCGGCGTGGCGCTGTTGCGGAGGGCCTCGTAGCGAGGGCCGCAAATGGCAGGTCGTTAGTCATTCTCCCGGCACGAGGAACCCGACCGCTGTCGCCACGCGGAGTGCTTCCAGCACCGTCGACACCCCACAATCAGCTGCGATGACATATTCACTCCCTCCCCTCGGAAAGTCGCGGCGGGCCCGGCCCGTCGTGGCTTTCCGAGGGCGGGTGGGCGGGGGGTGGGGGCGGGAAAAAGAAGTTCGAGGGCGTCCGCCCGCTCGGGTGCAGCCCGCCGGCGCGCCAAAGGCGCGCTCGGGCGCGGATCCGTGGGACCGACGAACGCTTGCGTTCGGAGGGGCCATGGGCCACGACCGTGGCCGCGGTCGCAGACCGCGGACGGCGGGCGCTCGGGCTCGGGCTCGGGCTCGGATACGAAAAACGCGCCCTTGTTGGGCGCGTTTGTTGGCGGGCATTGAACGCAGGGCTAAAACGCGTCCAGGATGTAATAGAGCGGGTTTTTGGCGACGCCATTCACGTGCACCTCGTAGTGCAGATGCGGACCGGTGGAACGTCCGGAGTTGCCCAACAGGCCGATCTCCTGGCCCCGGTGCACCTCGGCGCCGGCCTCGACGGTGATCTTGTCGAGGTGCCCGTACACGGTGGTGAAACCGAAATCGTGGGAGATCCGCACACAGCGTCCGAGCCCCCCATTACGCCCCGAAAAAACCACGATGCCGTCCGCCGGCGCACGAATCGGGGTGCCGCGGCGTGCCGAAACATCGAGTCCGTCGTGATGTGCCAGACGACCGGTAAACGGGTCCTTTCGGCGGCCGAAACCGTCGGTGATGAGGCCCACCACCGGAGCGATTGTCGGTGTCGAAGCGAGCAGGTGGTTCTGCTCGGTCAGACGCCCCTCCACCAGATCGAGCTGATTCTGGACCCATCGCCCCTGAGCAGACAGTGTCTCGGGCGACTCCGGCAGGCGGTCATACGGTCCACCGCTACCCACTCGGGTCGCGGCTCCTCCGACTCCAGAAAATCCCACCGCCTGCGCTTCCATCCCAGCCGCAAGCGCCAGTCTTGTCGTCCGTTCCTCGAACTCATCAAGCCGTCCCTGAACCTCGGAGATGGTCGTCTCGAGCCGCCGGTTGACCTCGACAAGCTCCGTGTTCTCTGATTTTAGCTGCTGGACCTCGACCCGCCGGTTGACGGCGCTGCCGGTGTAAGCGATGGCGATAACCGAGAGAATGAGAGCTCCGACAGCGGCGCTGACCGCGACCACCAACGTTCTCGTCGAGAAGGAAAATTTGAGAAACCGTGCCTTGCTGTGGGGCACGATAATGATTGTGTTAAGTCGCCTCGCCACGTCCCCCCCTCCCGCTACGAGACACGATATGACTATCTCGCACCTCTAGGGCCTTTGATTATTCCACCCGCAAACTGGGGTGTCAAATCCGTGTGATCTATATCACAGATTCAGTCCGCATATTCTCAATCTTCAGCTTTCGTCATCGTTCTTTGCCTCGCCTTTTGCAGCTTTCCGCATCAGACCGACCATCTCGTCGAGACGTTCCTGACAAACCGCAAACACGCTTCCCTTGGTCCACCGACCTTCGTCATCCTGCGCGCCGGCTGGCTTCCCGGTCAGCAGCTTGATGCCGTCTTCGACGGAATCGACCGCCCAGATGTGGAACCGGCCGTCCTTTGCCGCGGCCGCGACCTCCTCGGAAAGATGGAGATCGCCGACGTTGGCGGCCGGGATCATGACGCCCTGATCACCGGTCAGTCCCGATGTTGAGCAGACCCGGAAGAACCCTTCGATCTTCTCGTTAACCCCACCGATGGCCTGTACATTTCCGTACTGGTCGACCGAGCCGGTGACCGCGACATCCTGCCGCAAGGGCATCCCGGAAAGAGCAGACAGGATGGCGTAAATTTCGGTGGAGGACGCCGAGTCACCGTCGATACCGCCGTACGACTGCTCGAAGGTCACCGAGCAGCTCATGGTCAAAGGCGACCTGTCGGCAAAGGTCCCGCGCAAAAAACCAGTGAGAATGCTCACGCCCTTGTCGTAGCTTGGTCCCGACAACCCCGCCTGACGCTCCACATTGATGACACCCTCGCGGCCGAGCCCCACCCGCGCCGTGATGCGCGACGGTTTGCCGAAACGATGATGACCCAGGTCATAGACCGCGAGTCCATTCACCTGACCGACCACGGCACCGGTCGTCTCCACGCGGATGACTCCCTCGCTGATGAGATCGTGCGACCGGTCCTCGCTGAGTGAGTGACGCCGGCGGCGGGCCGCACAGGCTGCGGCGACGTGGTCGCCCGAGATCAACTCCCGACCATCGAGTTCCGCCTGGTATGACGATTCTCTGAGAAGGTCCGAAAGATCAGAAAATCGACTGGAGAAACGTCGCCGCCAACCCCCGATCCGCACCGCCTTTTCGAGCATGGCCGCCATGCCGCTGCGGTCGAGGTTGTGAAGATCTTCCTCCAACGTGACCCTCCTCAAAACTGAGAGCAGGTCCCGGGCGTGGCTGCGCGTCGCCTTCAACACGTTGTCGAAGTCAGCCAGCACCTTGAAAATCTTCGAAAAGTCCGAGTCATAGCGGTAGAGGAGATCGTAGATGGAGCGGCTGCCTATGATAACCACCTTGACCTTGATCGGCACCGGTTCCGGTTTGAGCACGGCCGCACCAAGCACCAGGCTCTCGAGCGACTGGATTTGTACACGACGGAACTTGAGAGCCCGCTTGAGCCCCGGCCACACTCTCGGCTCCATCAGCACGTCATCAGCATTGAGGACCAGGAATCCGCCGTTGGCACGAAGCAACGAGCCGGCGCGAACACGCATGAACGAGGTCGTGGCCTCCCCCGACTGGGTCAGGGTGCGCTCGATGGTGCCGAAGAGATTGGTGTAGGTCGGCTCGGTCTCCATTACCACCGGTCGTCCGCTGACATCGGCGTTGTCGACCACCAGGTTGACGCGCCAGCGCAGGAAGTGGTCCGCCTCCGCCGGCTGCGAATCGTCCTCGGAGATCATGAACAGTCCGAGATTCTCCGCCAAATCGACAGCCACCTGATCGAGATAGGGGTCGACTCGTTCATCGCCTACGGTCTTTCGAATCCGGTCGACCGCCTCCTCGAACGCCGGCTGGAGCAATTTCTTTCGCACGTCTTCCACCCGCTGCTGGACCATGCGGCGGATCTCCGAAACCTCCTGGAACACGTCGCGGAACGTCTCGGTCAGCCGGCCGTGGTTTTCTCGGAGGTTCTCGATCTCCTCGGCCCCGAGCTCCCCTTCCTTTTCGAGCTCGCTGAGCTTCTCCAGAGGTGTCGGCTCCTCCTTCACCACGGGCAGGATCTCGGGACGGGTCACCATCCCCGCCTGCACCTGCACGAGCACGAATCCGGACTCGGTCACCTCCTTTTCGAAGGTTTCGATAAGCTCGCGCTCCTGACGTTGCAGCGGTTCGACCGCTCGCTCAAGCCGCGACCTGAATTCACGGTCACTGAGGATCGCGGGGAGGTTCTCGGAGAGCTCCTCGACGAGATCGTCCATCCCCTCCTTGAGCCGGCCTCCGGCGCCCGCCTCGAGGAAGATCGCGCACGGCTCCTCCGGCTTGCGGAAGTTGAAGACGAAGCAGATGTCGTCCGGCTTCTCGTCCGACTCCGCCAGCCTTTCGACAAAGCTCTTGATCGTGGTCAGGCGGCCCGTGCCGGACAGACCAGTCACGAACACGTTGAAGCCAATCCCCCGCATCGCGAGACCAAAAGCGATAGCCTCCACCGCGCGGTCCTGGGCGACGATCGTCGAGGCCGGTTTGACGGCCGTCGAATCTTTTCGAGGAAGCCAACTCTTCGGACACCGCCAGACCAGCTCCTTCGCGCGGAGTTTTCGGATCATAACTCCTCCTTCGCCGACAATAGCGCCGGTAATAGCGCGATGCCGAGCACGGCCGTCGAGAACGCTCCCAGTATCGCGGCTGCGCCCACCGATCGCAAGCCAGGATAATGGGAAAGTACCAGGGAGCCGAACCCCACCATCGTCGTCAGCGCTGCCACTGCGATCGCCTTGGCGGTCTCCGCCAATGCCTCGTGGTCGCCTCCCGATTCATACCAACGGTGGAGGAGGTGGATGCCGTAGTCGACCCCGATCCCGATGATCATCGTAAGAACAAAGATGTTAAAGAAGTTGAGGCGCAGACCCAGCAACCCCATTGCACCGAGCATCCAGACCATGCCCACAACGAGCGGCAGCAGGCCGAGCAGCGCACGCAACGGTCCGCCGAGGTCCAACCACATGAGGATGAAGACAACGATCATGCCGAGGACCGCCGCCCTGAGAGCGTCGTCCCACACGATCTTTCGAAGCTCCGCCGAGATGATATTGGGCCCCGCCAAAACCGTCCCCGGGTAACGCTCAATGAGAGCCCGGAGGGCCGGCGAGGCGCCTCTCCTCCACTCCCCGACCGGCGGATAAAGATAAATGGCAGCGGAGACCTCGCCGTCGCCGACCGCCACATAGCGGTCCACCACCCGTGCCAGCGGGGTGCCCTCGAGATCGGCGAGTGAGAGGGGCTTGCGCCGATCGAGTGCCGTTACCAGGTGATCGATGCCCTCGCTGAAGGCCGTCGGGTTGAGACCGTTTGACCTCAGCGCCGTCTCGAAGCGACCGCGCACTCCTTCGAGGGCCGGTTCGGCCTCCTCGAGACGAGCGATCAACTCCTCCTGCACCGCTCGTGAGGGGATGATTCCGGCGATGGTGTCGACGCCGACCAGATTCTCCCCGTCCACCAACTTCTCGAGGTGGGGAAGGATTTCTCGACACCCGGCCAGCGCCTCCGTTTCGTCAGCGCCGTCACAGCGCAACACCATCGGCGAAAACCTGAGATCGAAGGCGTCCATCACTTCCTGGCGAAGCTGGATCGCGCGGTTGTCTCCAGACCGCATGTTGCGGAAATCGTCATCCCACTTCAGCCGGCCGATGCCGAATCCGAGGATGAGGGTGATCAAGCAGGCTATGACAATCGTCAATTTCGGCCGCCGCAGGCTCCACCGACATAGGAGATCCGAACCGAAGGAGTGCAGATATAGCGGTCGCTCACCAGTGCGCCCGCGTGGTTGGATGAGGGTGAGCAGCGCCGGTAGAAGCAGGAAGACCGTCACGACGAGGAGGAGAATTCCGGTTCCAGTCAGGAGACCGAGTTCCCAGAGACCGGCGAAATCGGTCACCAGGAAAGCGTAGAAGGTGGCCGCCGTGGTGACAGCACCGAGGAGCACGCCGACCCCCGTGTATCGACCCATGGCGTCCACTGCCTCCTCATTGGAGGCTCCGGATCGCCGCTCCTCGACATAGCGGGCATAGAGAACGATGACAAAATCGATGCCGAGACCGATCACCAGCCCGCCAAAGGCAGAGGTCAGCGAGTTGATGCGGCCGAGTGTGATGGCACCGAAGGCAAAGGTCAGGGCGATCCCGGTCACCAGCGGAAAAAAGGCGAAGACGAGGGCGGCCCGCCTCCTGAAGGCGAGCAGGAACAGGAGCATCACGCCGACCAGCGACGACACCAGCCCGACGATCATGTCCGAGGTGATGAGCCTGGCGTCGTCGAGGGCCACGACGTATCCACCCGTGAACTCCACCTGCGGCGGCTCGTCGCCACCATCCTCGCGCCATGCCTCGCCGACGGCCGCGACCCGCTCGGCGAGACCCTCCATCAGCATTCGATCGAATTTCAGGTCCTGGGCCGGGCTTGTCGGCTTGGCCATCATCAGGAGAAATCGATGTCCGCTGTCGATCAGGCAGCCAGTCTCCGGATCCACCCGCACTCCAACTCCGCCGAATCGGATCTTGGACAAGATCTTCGGCAACAGTCCGGCTGGATCGAGACGAAGGAGATCCTTGGTCACCACACTCTGTGGCGCCACCAGCTGCGCGCGCAATCGTACAGCCGTCTCCTCAAGTCCTTTGTTGTCGAGCTCAGCAAGCACCTCTTCGAGCTCCTCCGGATCCAAGAAGAGTGTCGCGCGATCAAGCAGGGGAACCGCCGCTTCGGCCGTGCTGTCGACCCGATACTCGATCCAGTCGATGAGATCCCAGTCGCGCAGGGACGAGGCCAGTCTATCGACGAAGTCCAGGGTGGTTTCCAGCGATCTTTCCGGATCGAGGTGGACGACTACCAGGAGGGTGTCCACCGACCCGAACCTCGCAACGGTCTCTTTGAATTCCTCGACCACAGGGTTGTTGCGAGGTACGAGCGACAGGATATCAGTCTCCACCTCGACCCGCGAGGCGAGGAGACCGGCTGCGATCCACGCAAGAACGGCCGCCACCACGACCGACCGTGGGTGGAGCCGGCCAAAACGAACCAAGAAAAGAGGCAGCTGCCGGGGCAGCAGACCTCTGCTCACTTCGCATCCTCGGTCAGCACCCCACGATTCTGCCAAAAGTACACAACCATAGAAACGACAGTGAGTAACACCGTGATCCACAGGGCGGTCAGCGCGATGACGTGCCACCGGTCCGAGTTGATGCTGAAGATGAGGATCGAAACGGTGATGATCTGGCTCGTCGTTTTGGCCTTACCAAGCCAGTTGGCGGAGATGGCGACTCCCTTTTCCAGGGCGATCAGGCGGAGGGCTGTGACCGCAAACTCCCGCCCGACGATCAGGGTGACCATCCATGCCGGCGCCTGCTGCAGCTCGACTAATGAGATAAACGCGGCGCTCATCAGCAACTTGTCGGCGATCGGGTCGAGCATCGCCCCGGTCGTCGTGACCTTCTTGGTGCGGCGGGCTATAATTCCATCGAGGGCATCGGTCAGTGCGGCTAACAGGAAGATGCCCAGACCCCAATACTCCTTGTCGGGTATCTCGGTTAGCAACACCACAACCAGGAGCGGCACCAGAAAGATGCGAAACAGGGTCAACGCATTGGGTATGTTCCACACCATCAACTCCTTTGTGGTCCGGCACCCGCCGACCGCCCGAGACTGGCTTGCCCGCCTGCCGACCGCGAGACAGTCCCGGAGTTCAAATGATTCTAGCCGGGAATTCGGCAAGCGTCACCTCGAATTCCAACTTGTCCACACTTCGCAATGCGGGTGACCTCGCACTGCGCCAACCATCCCTCCAGGGAGGCGGGGCAGCGCTGCAGCAGCTGCCGAAAGTGGTTATGTGACACCTGTGTAAACCGGTTCAATGGCCGGGTCTACTGCGACCAACGATGCCGATTGACTGGTCTGCTCCGCCATCTTGGTGATCGGGCGGCCTCGGTCGCACGACAACCGCTGCACCCAGCCTGGGTGATGGCCGTGACGGCCAGCGCGGCGGCCCTCCTCATCGCCGCCGTCGGCATCCTTGTCGCCGAGCTCGTCGAGGTGAGCAGCAGAATCGCAGACCCCCGATCCTCAACCGTCCTCGATGGGATTGCCCTCTCAGGCCAGATCGTCGTCGAAGATGGACGCCCGACAATCACCGTCCACGGGAACCCGGGCGCGCAGGTCTTGGTATTGGTCGAAAACCGGCCGGTGCGGGTCGTCATTCTCGACGATGACGGCCGCGCCGATTTGGATTGTCCCGAGTTCGAGCCCGGAGGCGGCCCGGTGCAACTGGTGACGCTCGCCGGTGTGGCGATCGATCTCGAGCCGCCTCCACCGCCGCCGATCACGCCGACGGCAACCACGACCGCAACCGCGACGGCAACCGCCTCACCAACCGCGACGGCAACCGCGACGGCAACCGCGACGGCAACCGCGACGGCAACCGCCACGCCTACTGCCACCCCAACCGCAAGCCCATTGATCCATCCCAGATCGAGGCCGGCCTCCGCAGGCGCAAGAAACGTCTCCACGCCTGAGATCGCCCCCCCAGTGCTGCAGCTGGTGCGGGACGCCGGCCCACGGATCGCCATCACCTTCGACGGCAACGCGTCTTCCAATCGCACCGGAGAGCTGCTCGATATCCTCCACGAGCACGATCTGAAGGTCACTCTCTTCGTCACCGGCCGCTTCGTCGAAAGGTACCCATCCGTCGTCCGCCGAGCGGTCCTTTCCGGTCACGAGATCGGCAACCATACGTACTCCCACCCCCACCTGACGACCTATGCCGAGAACCGCCGGCATCAGCTGCTCGCCGGGGTGACCCGGGAGAGCTTCCAGGGTGAGCTGCGCCGAACCGAGAAGGCCTTTGCGGCCGCCACCGGCCGCGCCATGCAACCCCTGTGGCGAGCGCCGTTCGGGGAAGAAAACAGTATCCTGCGCGGCTGGGCGCTGGAGATGGGCTACCTGCACGTACGCTGGAGCTCGCTCGAGGGCGCCTCCCTCGACTCGCACGACTGGATCGCCGACGAGCACTCCTCCCTGTACAAGAGTTCCTCCAGGATCATGGAACGCCTGCTCCGATTCCCGCAGCTGGGCGGCGGTATCATCCTCATGCACCTGGCGACCGAGCGTGCCGAGCCACCATGGGCGGAGCTTCCGGTCTTTCTCGAGGCGCTCTCGAAGCGCGGCCTACAACCTACCCAGGTGACCCGGCTGCTCGACGCCTCCCCGACGTGGCGCCCGTGGCTCCAAAGAGCGCAGAAAAATCATCACAAGGTGAACGGGAAGTGATTTCGGAATTAGGAATGAGGAATTAGGAATTAGGAATGCCGCCCATCCATCCCATCCAGTTTTGAGTTCTTAGTTTTTAGTTTTTAGTTTCCACCCAGCCCTCCCTCGACCTGAACCCTCCACCCGGAGCGTCGAGTCGGCGTGGCGCTGTCGCGGAGGGCCTCGTCGCGAGGGTCGCGAGACGTGGTCAGCTGGCGCGCTTTAGCGTGCCAGATGGCCGCGTATCGCGGGCCGCAGCAGAGGCCCGTAGCGGCAGCGGCAGGGGCGGCGCAGCCGCCACGCCGGCCTCGGATGCTGAAGGACTGAGCCAGGCCCCGCGGAATCGCAGCCCAGCGGAGATTCCGCGATCGCGACGAGATTGGGCCTCTGGGTGCGTTTCTCCGACTGGAGCGAGGGAGGGATAGGCCGTCCGGCCATCCCGACCGAGTGGAGGGAGGAAAACGCGGCCACGGACGCAGGCCCTACAAGCCCAGGAACTCGCGGGTAGCTATTCGGCCGGCCTCGACGAACTCGTCGAAGCGGTGCCACTCGGCCCACCTCGCGCCGCCAACCTTGGGCCGGATCACATGGGTCGCGGACCTGAGCTGACGTTTGCGCAACAGGCGAGCTGTCATCATCTGGGTTCGCCACATGGTATCGAGCACGAGATCGTCCTCCGCGATCGGCGGCACGTCCATCGATGTATCGACCGCAATCACCGGCCACCCCTCGTCCCTCGCCGCAACCACAGGAATCTCCGCGACAGCGCCGCCGTCCACCAATCGCCGCCCATCCAACTCGACCGCCGGGACCATCCCCGGAATCGCACTCGTAGCATCGAGGGCTGTGCGAAGGGAGCCTTGCCGAAGCCGCACCTCTTCACCGGTTTCGAGATCCGTCGCCACCACCACCAGCTTTTGCGACAGATCCGAGAACTGGACATCGGGAATCAGGAATTCCATTGCTTGCTCCAGTTCCGTGTCGTCCAGCACAGTGCTTCGGTTCATTGCAAACGAGATGACGACCCGGTTGCGAATGCGCCGCGCCACTTGGATCAGCGGGTGTTCCCGAGTATCGGCGCGGGGCACCCGACCAATGGGCCTCACTGACGGGATCATGCCCTGCTCGATTGCCTCCCGCCACAAATCGATGGCGCGCGCTACCGAACCATGGGCAAGGTACATGCCTCCGACGACCGCCCCCATACTGGTACCGACGATGGCCCGAATCGGAAGCCGCGCCTCGTCGAGCACCTGGAGCACGCCGAGATGGGCGAAACCGCGGGCGCCACCGCCGCCCAATGCGAGAACGGGTGGCTTGAGTCGCCACGTCGCCCGCATTACGGATTGCCTGATCGTCGTCACGAAACCCCGTTACGGTCCGCCGAGCCGCCTACTTCGACCCCTTCGCGACTGCCTTCGCCCGGCTCTTCATCGCGGGTTTTCCAACGCTCCTCGCGTGCGGTTTCTTGCTGGCCCCGGCAGCGGTCTTGGCCGGCGCCTTCTTCTTCCGTGCTGGACCGGCTTTCTTCGGCTTCGGCGGCGCTCCCCTACGAGAGAACTCTGCCAGCAGCCCCATTACCGCTTCGAGTACACCGTCCGCCACCCGCATCGATTTGTCCGAGATGTGATCCAGATCGTCCGTATTACCACGTGGATCAATATCGGCGATCCGATCGCCTTTCTTCACGGGCACACCATCTCGAAGCAGACCACGAAGCACGCCGGAAATCCTCGCTTTGACCGGGTAGGAGGCGTCTACCGGGACACCCTGTCTGAAATCTTCGATGCCGTAAACCGAAACCACCGTACCGATCCGTTCACCGCGCTCGATCTGGGCGCCTATTTTCTCTTGGGTGAAGAAAATGCCGTCGCGGACCGCCTTCACGGCCCGCTCTCCGCTGTAGCCCATGATCTGGGCGGGTGGGCTGTCCCGGAGTACCTCACCGGTATCCTCGAGCACCGCCCCAATCTCCGGGCCGCGGACCGTGTCCACAACTGCATCACAGTCCTTTCGCGCCACATAGCCCGGTCCCAGAGCGATGACGACCGGCGCGATGCCTCGTTTGAGACCCCAGTTCTTGCGCAACATCGCGGCCTCGATGAAGATCTGCGGCTGCCAATTCGGGAGCACATCCTCGAGAGAGAGAGCGGCCACCGCGATATCGCCGGAACGGTTTGCCTCCTCAACCTCGTCGATGTTGCGCACGAAACGGCCGCGCACACCCTGGACCTTGGTCGTTCCGTCGAGGATCGCTTCGGAGAAACATACGTAGCGGCGGATGGCCTTGGGATATCGACGCTCGAGCATGAGTATCGACTCGAACCCCTGTCTGTAAAGATGGAAGGCCGTGGCCGACGCAAGTTCGCCGGCACCCCGAATCAGCACGCGATATTCGCTCGGCTTCATCGCTCCCCCGTCTCCAATTTTCACCAGCTCGAACGACTCTCGAACCTCCCCATCTCTATGGGCTGGCTGGCCTGTGTTGGCACATTCTAGCGTGCCCTCATCGCCCTGTCACGCACGAATATGGGGTGACCACTCCAATGGTGGCGAGGTGCACTACCCACAGATCACACAGATGAACACAGAAAATTCCATCCGTGTGGATCGGTGTCTATCTGTGTGAATCTGTGGGCAGTTTGGGTGTGCGTTCAAAGAGCGGCCTACGGAGTTTCGAGCACGTGGATTTCAGGCACATTCCGATAGAGTTCCGCGTAGTCAAGACCGTAGCCGACGACGAAGAGATCCTCGATCTCGGTTCCGAGGAAGGCGATCTCCACATCAACCTGCCGTCGTGACGGCTTCGAGAGTAGGGACACCACCTGAATGGACCTCGGGTGCCGCGCTTCGATAAGGCGGATAACGTCAGTCAGCGTCGTCCCAGTGTCAACAATATCTTCAACCAGGTAGACATCGCGATCGCGAACATCAACAGTAATGTCCTTGACCAACACCACCGAACCAGACGACGTCGTGCTGGCGCCATAGCTCGAAACCTGAATGAAGTCTATCTCCAAGGAGTGTCGAATCCGCCGCGTGAGATCGGTTAAGAAAAACACGCAGCCCTTCAGTACGCCGATGAACACAGGCGATCGGCCCTCGAGGTCGGCCTCGATTTCGGACGCCAGACGGCGGATCATGCCATCGATCTCCTCACTACTTACGACAACGGATCCCAGCATCGCCCACCTCCTTGACCCGAACTTCTCACCGGGTGTCTACTACGGACGGCGATTCCAGCCATCTGTAGTGTTTTTCGCAAATCGCGCTCCTCAAAGTAGCGCAACTACGCCTGCGTCGCCCGATCCGCAGAAAACCAAACACCTGACTACCCTTCGCCGCCCTCGTTAGGAAACCCGGTAAGAAGCGCCGGCTAATTGATACGGCCATACAAAAAGTTGTATGCTGAAGTGTCATGAATGCACCCGGCACGCCTTCTTCGAACGTTCGGTATACCATATTGTCCGATCGATTTCGCTCGCTCTGGACCTTCTATCAGTTTCTCGGAGGCGTGCTCAAGCACCTGGGCAAGGGCCCCATCCCGTATACCTACGACTTCCAGGCATTCCACAAACGGCTCGAGGAGCTCGTCCACACAATCGGAATCGAGAGCACAGCGGATGCGACACCCGAACTCGATCAGATGGAGCGCGAAATCGACCGCATTCAGCGCGACCTCGCCAAGATCGAGAACGAGTTCCCGCCTTCCGTCATGCGGAAGTTCTTCGACCACATCAAACGACAGGATGAAAAGGTCCTGTGCGCCCTCCTCAAGTTCTACCTCCTGTCGAGCTATTTCGAGCAGGATACGCTCGACAAGCTTGACATTCTCTTCACCCGCCTCGCGGAGGCACCGACGGAGGACGGTCGCGTCACTGCTCGCGATCGCGACGACCTCTTGCTCACTTTTCGCCATCTCGGCGAGTTCACCGAACTCCCTCCGCTTCCGCCGGCCGAGGCGGCGGCTCTCGCCGACGCGGTCGGCGCGGTTCGCAGGGAGCTGGAGTCGATCGATGACTACCGGTCATTGGTGAGCTCGGAGGTATACGAAAGGTATCGGAAACTCAAGCAGCGCCTGGGCAAGACCGCCCTTCACCCATCCACGCTGGTAGAGATTACGACTACCAACATTGTTGCCAAGAACCGGTTCAAGGACCTTTTCGAGGCGGAAGAGAGAAAGGTCGTCGAAAACACCAATCGAATATATGAAATCGAGCGCTATCTCGACCGCCACCCGGAGCTTGCCAGCGAGCGCCTCAAACGGCAGATCGAGGATTTCCGACGAATCCGCGTCCGCTACGAGTCCAGCCTTCGGAAGGAAAACGTCAAACGCGACGACATCACCGAAATGACCCGCGCAATGCATGTGGTCCTCGCCCAGTTCGATTCTTCCTCGAAGCTCTCCGCGAGTCCCACCGACATCACCGCAGGTATCCCGATCTCGGGATTAGAGGCGCCGGTTTCGGCCGGTGACAAGGGGAATGGACCGACGACGCCGCTGGAGGGACCCGAGCAGCTCGTAGAGAAGGCAGGTGGCGGCAATCGCCCGCAGGAAACAGCGCTCACCGACATGCTGCCCTCAGATCCACTCCTGAATGAGAGTTTGCACAAGATCATGTTCGCTCTTGAAATGGTGGTTTGGGACCGCCTGCCCACTCAGGTTGCCGACGCACCGGAAATCCGTAATCTCAACCTGGAGCCCTGGGAAGTGGCGATCTACCGCAAGCTGGCCGAGGGAAAGGACGAGCGGGGTTCCGCCAAGTGGGAGCTGGATCGGTTCTTCCTCACCAGTGCAGCGTTGCGCCTCAAGATGGAGGAGGAGCACGAGGAGATTACGCGCCTCGAGTCCACCAACAACCCGGATCGGCTCTTCGAGGTCCTCGAGCGTTCCGCGCAGAGCCTCGAGCGAGCTCGTGACATGGAACGCAGATTCCAGTGGTTCGTCGACGACATGGTTTTTCGTGGGGAGACCCAAGAGCTCGAATCTTTGTACAGATCCCGCTTTCGCTTTCTTCACGCCTATTCAGGCCTGTGGCTCGCGCACCAGCAAAGCGGCGGTCTGACCCCGCTCTAGTGTGCCCCGTCATAATTGGGGTGTAATATCGAGGGCGCCGAGGCGCCTTCCTGCTTGTGCTTCGCGACCGATAAATACTCAACGTATGTAGAGGAAGCGAAGTGCAGGCAGGAAGGATGCATCGGCGACCGAATACCATCCCAATTGTGGCGGGGTGCACTAGTGAGCAAAGTTCTTTATTCAGATGATGGATGGGTACCCGCCGGCGCCGGACGGCGGGGTCTGGCCACCCTCCTCGATATGGCCCTTTACTGCAGTCTATGCGCTCTGCTCGCCACACCGGTGGGCCGGCAATTCGACTGGGGCGCGGCGCTAGGAGGGATCGACGACTTCGCGCGAACTGTCTCGGATCACATCTGGCTGGCCCATGCCAGCGGTATTTTCGGCCTGTGGGTCGCCCTGTGGTGGTGCTATTTCGTCGTCGGCTGGGGTCTCCTTGGCGCCACTCCCGGGAAATGGGCCATGGGACTGAGGATCATGGACTACCGGCAACACTGTCCAATCGGGCCGGCGCGCGCCCTCCTTCGGCTCGCGGCGTACTGCGTGAGCTCGGTGACCCTCGAGTGGGGACATTTTCTCATCCTGATCCGCACAGACCGCCGAGCTCTGCACGATATCCTCGCCGGCACGAGGGTTGTCCGGCGGACAAAACAAAGACGACTTCCCGAGCCCGAGCCCGACGGAGAAGCGAAGGATGAAGAAGTTAAGAGTTGAGAGTTAAGAGTTAAGAGTTTCCATCCATTCGCGCCGTGGAAATTTCGGATTTCGGATTTCGGATTTGGCGCCCCTCAGCTTGCATCCTCCACCGGGAGCCCACAGACGGCGTGGCGCTGTTGCCCGGCATACTCCAGGCACGAGGAACCCGGCAGTACTCGTCACGCGGCCCCCCCAGCACCGTCGACAAACCTCGATCAGCCTCGAATGCCATCTATCACTCCTACCTGTCGGAAAGGCGCGGTGGGCGTAGCCCAACGTGGCTTTCCGAGGGCGGGTGGGCGGGGGGTGGGGGCGGGACGGAAACGGTCGAGGGTGTCCCGTTGCTCGAATGTAGCCCGCCGGCGCGCCGCAGGCGCGTAGCGGGCGAGGCCGACAGCTCCTACGAGAGCTTGCTCTCGGAGGAGACGTTGGCCGAGGCCGCGTGGCCGCGGGCGAATGCCCGCGGACGGCGGGCGGGCACGGGTTGGGCGCTAGCGCAGGAAGCCTGCCAGCGAATGCTTCTTGTGAGACCGCCTCAGTTTGTTGAGGGCCCGGCTCTCGATCTGCCGTACCCGTTCCCGGGAGAGGTCCATGATTTCGCCGATTTCTCTCAGGGTCTTCGGCTGGTCGTCAATCAACCCGAATCGAAGTTCAAGCACCCGGCGTTCCCTCTCGGGAAGCTCGGACAGAGCATCACTCAGTGCACGAGAGAAGCTCTCCCTGAGCAGCAGCTCGTCGGTGTCCGGGATCCCGGTTTGCTCGAGCAGATCTCCCAATTCGGATTCGCCGTTCGCATCTACGGGTTCGTTAAGGGAAAGCGAGGAGCGCGAGGCTCGCGTAAGAACGCGAACGTCGTTGACGGTGATCCCGAGTTCTTCGGAAAGCTCCTCGTCACTGGGCGCCCGCCCGAACCGCTCCCCGAGCAGCGACCGGATTCTCTCCATTCGATAGAGTGTGTTGGCCTGCTTCTGGGGCAAACGGAATGACCCGGCATGCTCCGCGAGGGCGTGCAGGATGGCCTGTCGCACCCACCACACCGCGTAGGTTATGAACTTGACATCGTGTCCTTCGTTCGACGGATCATATTTCTTGGCGGCTTGGATCAGACCCAAATTTCCCTCGTGGATGAGATCGAGAAACGGAACGTTGGGGTTTCGGTAGCGCTTGGCATACGCAACCACGAACCGAAGGTTGGATTCGACCAACTCCCGCAGTGCGTCCTCATCTCCCTCATGGATACGCCGCGCGAGCTCGATCTCACGCTCGTGGACCAGCGGTGGGTAGCGCCCAATCTCTTTGAGGTAGCGACGAAGAGTCGCCACTTCGGCATCCGGCGATGAGCCGCCGCGCCGGTTCATTCGTCGTCCACAACCTGCAAGGTGGTGCTCTCGACCTTTACCAGTGAGTGATACCTCGGCAACTCACTGTGCTTTTGCACGGTTCGCCGGATTACCGAGGCCAGCATCTCGTTCTCTTGTTGGAGACGATCGATCTGCGCCTTCAGATTGAGGATGATATCGACCCCGGCCAAGTTCACGCCCAAATCCCGGGTCAGCGCGAGAATCGTCTCGAGGCGCTCACACGTGGTCTCGTCATACAGCCGCGTATTGCCCTGCGATCGGGTCGGCCGCAGGAGCCCCTCGCGCTCCCAAAGACGCAGGGTCTGCGGGTGGACGTCGTACTTCTCCGCCACCCAGGAGATCATCCGATATCTCGGCTTCGACTTCACGACCCCTCCCGACTACTAGCCTGCATTTCTCACCAGCTTTCTGCTGCGGGCGGCGATGCACCGCACCCAGCGGTGTTTTCTCGCCTCGGGGTGCTCGACGTACTGTCACGTACGACTCCGCGCCCCTCGGGTCGAAAACCACACTGGGCACTGCACCTCGCCACCCTCGCCACGAAACCCGGTGAGAATTGCGGGCTGGCCCGCATTTTCTACCCGATCTGCTGACTCTCGATCACTCTATCAGAACGAACAGACCGGAGACCTCTTTCCGTCAATGTGGTCTCCGGCCCTCGAACTCCTAACCCGCACCGAAATGCGGTTGAAAGTCATCTGCGGTCAGCGGCCAGCTGTTTGCCAGGCGAATAGCTAATGGCTAACCGCTAACAGCTTCCCCCCGTCAGCTCTGCTCCTCGGCGTCAACGTCGACGTACTCGGCGTCGATCACGTCGTCGTCGGCCGCCGCGGATTGTTCACCCCCATTCGCAGCACCGGCATCCGGTCCGCTTCCGGGAGCTCCGCCGCCCTCGGCGGAGGCGCTCTCGTAGAGCACGGCAGCTACCTGGTGGCTGGCCTGAGTCAGTTTCTCATGCGCCGCTTCCATCTCCTCGACCGAACCCTCTTCGAGGGCCTTCTTGGCCTCCACTAGAGCGTCGTCGATCGATTTAGCGTCCGACTCCGGTAGCTTTTCGCGGTTGTCGTTGACCAGCTTCTCGGTCGCATAGATGAGCCCATCGAGTTTGTTCCGAATGTCGATCTGTTGGCGTCGTTTTTCGTCCTCACCGGCATGGGTATTCGCTTCGTCGACCATGCGATCGATTTCCTCTTCCGCCAACCCCGAGGAGCTCGTGATCTCGATCTTCTGCTCCTGCCCGGTGCCACGGTCCTTGGCCGCAACGTGGAGGATGCCGTTGGCGTCGATGTCGAATGTGACCTCGACCTGCGGCACCCCTCGCGGCGCCGGCGGGATTCCTATGAGCTGGAAGCGGCCCAGGGTCCGGTTGTCCGACGCCATCGATCGCTCCCCCTGCAGAATGTGGATCTCCACCTGATTCTGGTTGTCGTCGGCGGTCGAATAGACCTTGGACTTGCGAACCGGAATAGTGCTGTTGCGCTCGATCACGACATCGGTTACCCCACCCAGCGTCTCGACGCCAAGTGAGAGCGGGGTGACGTCGAGCAGCAACATGTCCTTCACGTCGCCTGCCAGAACGCCCGCCTGCACAGCGGCACCGATCGCAACGACCTCGTCCGGGTTGACGCCCTTGTTGGGCTCCTTGCCGAAGAAGTCCATCACGAGCTTTTGGACCATCGGAATCCGCGTCGATCCACCAACCAGGATCACCTCGTCGATGTCCTTCGCGTCGAGGCCGGCATCCTTAAGCGCCTGCCGACAGGGCTCGAGAGTTTTCTCCACGAGCGGCTCGATCATCTGTTCGAACTTCGACCGAGACAGACGTAGGGTGAGATGCTTCGGCCCGGAAGCGTCGGCGGTGATGAACGGCAGGTTGACATCAGTCTCCATGGTGGATGAAAGCTCTATCTTGGCCTTCTCCGCCGCCTCCTTGAGGCGCTGGACTGCCATCCGGTCTTTTGACAGGTCAACGCCCTGGTCCTTTTTGAACTCCTCTTCCATCCACTCGATCACGACGTGGTCCAGGTCATCTCCGCCAAGGTGGGTGTCGCCATTGGTCGACTTCACCTCCACCACCCCGGAGCCAACCTCGAGAATTGATATGTCGAAAGTGCCGCCGCCGAAGTCGAAGACCGCGATGGTCTCGTCCTCTTTCTTTTCGAGCCCGTAGGCCAGAGCAGCCGCTGTCGGCTCGTTGACCAGACGCAGCACCTCGAGACCGGCGATCTGGCCGGCATCCTTTGTAGCCTGCCTCTGAGCGTCGTTGAAGTAGGCGGGGACGGTGATCACGGCCTTCTCCACCGGAGCGCCAAAATAGTCCTCGGCTGCTGCCTTGAGCTTCTGCAGAATCATCGCCGAGATTTCGGGCGGCGAGTGCAGCTTTCCCTCGACTTCGATACGCGCACTGTCGTTCTCACCCTTGACGACCTTGTACGGAACCGTCTTGATCTCTCCGCCCACCTCGTCGAATCGCCGCCCCATGAATCGTTTGATGGATGAGATGGTGTTCTCGGGGTTGGTGACCGCCTGCCGTTTGGCGACCTGGCCGACCAGCCGTTCTCCGCTATTTGCAAATCCTACAACCGAGGGCGTGGTGCGGTTCCCCTCCTGGTTCGGGATAACGGTGGGTTTCCCACCCTCCATGGCGGCTACCACCGAGTTGGTGGTGCCGAGATCGATTCCAATAACTTTAGACATGCTTAATTCCTCCTCAACTTTCGGTTCAGGAAGAGAATATAAGATATGAGTGTTAGTTTGTCAAGTTATTTTTTCAATTAGGCGTTGAGCGTAACGCGTTTGGCGTGAGTGCGATGAGCCAACTGCTAATTGCTAATTGCTAACAGCTGCCGGCGGAGCCGGAACCTCTTTGGTTCCAGCTCCGCCGGTTTAGGTCGCTCAGGGAATCAGTACAACCCCGGGTCCAGCCGACCATTCAACCCTCTCGTCACCCGCTTCCCATGCCAGGTAGCGAGTCAGGATCAGGTTCTGAATCGGCTGCCCGCGGCCGTCGGATCCGGTGACGAGGAGTTTGCCACCACGGGTAACCAATCGATAGGACCGTCCCCATGGATCCAGGGGAACCTCTCCCTGGTACCCCGCCGCGAGCTGGTCCGCGTCCTCGGGATACGTGCCGTTGAGATAGAAAAAGGCTTCGGACTGACGCGCGACCCGATCGAGGCTGATCCATGAAAGGCTCTGCAGCACGTAACGGTCCCAAAAATCTTCGCGCAGGGTGAATCCGGGGTTTATCGGGTTTCTCGGTATGATAATGAGTGAGAAGCCGAGCAGTACGAGAAACGGTACTGCGAGCCATGGCATCGAGGCAAAGTTCCACCGCGGCGTTTTCGCCGAGTCATCGCCACGCCGCATCTCGCGGGCGATTTCCTCCTGCGTCGCCTCTCGGGTCAGCCCCCGGTCGAGGAGTTCGGCGATCGCCTTGCAGGTTTCGAACTCGATCAGCGTGCTCTCGAAGATGATCTCACTCACCGAATCGATTCCGTTGATCAGTGGGTACACCGCCATCTGGTTGTCGGTGATCTGATTCTCCGGAAGCGCCTCGGGCGCCGATTTCTCACCGCCGCTGAAGTTGAATTCGAGATCATCCATGAAGTCGTCGCCTGACTTCACGACCTCGAGGTTCCGCGCCGGATCCACCTTGCGAAATACCACGTCCCGGTCCGGGATGCGCTGATCGATAAACGGCCACTCGTCGGTCATCCGCGCGCCTTCCATGATGATCGAGTCAGCAGCCATCGGGAGCAGGAGGTCCCGGTCGTAGTCGATCGCGGTCTCCTGCGAGAAGTGGTACTCGCCATCCGACCACCGGAATACCCGATACACGATCTGGAGAATCTGCTGCTGTAGCGCCACTCGAACCGTCTCTACCGGTACGACGTGGTGATCTATGAGAATCCGCCCGAGCCGTTGCAGGGTCTCCTCTTGACGCCGAAGCGCGCCTTCGAGCTCCGCTTGGCTCACCTCTCCCCGCTTGAGCAGGATGAGCCCGATCATGTCCTCGGTGTGTTGATTGAGGGTGGTGGCTCCGACGATGCACCCCTCCTCGAACGACACTGTCACCAGGTTCTCGTCCGTGCGAAGGGTCAGGACCCCCGTCTTTCGCTGCAGTGAGATCAGCTGCAGAATATCTGCGAATGAGAAGTCCCGGAGAGTGCCTTCCAGTGCCATGCCGTTACCTCCGGTTCCAGGCAGAGATGCCCGACCGCAACAACAGCAGCCCGTATAGTGCCAGCAGAACGATTTCGAGGCTCCGCGACACAGCCAATGGCTCGACCCGTGGAAGGAATATCGGCACCCAGATCAGGGCTCCAGTCAGGAAGAAGGCCGCCAAGAACCCGACGATCATGCCTCGGAGGACCCGGCCCTCCAACATATCGCTGCTGCCTGGAACCAGGAAACCACAGACCCGACGGACCAGTGTGGTCCACCGCTCCCATGTCTTGATCTCCTTCAGCTTGGCCGTCTGCTGCTCGATAGAAACGACGTCCCGCTTCTGAAAGACGGAGACACACTGAGAGCAGTGGACAGTGCTCTCGCCAAAACCCGACTCGAGTCGGTATAATTTGCCGCACTTCGTGCACTCCCGAGCCGGCGGGAATGCCCGCAGGCGATACAACAGAATCACCAGCCCAAAGAACCCGCCAACGGCGAATACCAGAGAAATAGGCGACGCCAACTGCTTGATCGGAGTCAGGGAAAACCGGGGCCGCCCTGCGGTCAGCCTCTGGTCCGGAGTCATTTCGGCATACAGCTGCTCCACGTCCTCACTGCCGAGCCGCGGGTATCTGATCCTGGGATCCAGCCCCCGGAGGCCTTTTGCCGCCGCTTCCCGGCCACCGATCTCGCGCGCTTTTGCTCGGGCGGCGTCACCCTCCTGAAACTGCCGGTTGAGATCGAACGCCAATGACAGGTTGTTGTAGGCGAACGCATTCTCTTCCTTCTCGAGCGCCTGGTTGAAAAGCTGGATCGCCCGCTTGGTCTTACCCTCCTCCATTTCCAGATTGCCAGCAAAGATCAGCGGCCGGGCCCAGTCCCCATCCAGGAGAATCGCCTTTTGAAACTCCACCTTGGCAAGCACCGGCTCACCGTGCATTCGAAAAAGCTCGCCCAGGATCAGGTGGTACGGCGCGTGGCTCTCGAGGTCCCCTTCGAGAGCCGAGAACTCTCGCAAGATCGAGAAATCCGCTTGACGTTCATCCAAAATTGCGCCTACGCGAGTCGTGAGCTGCGGTTGTTGGAGCTCGTTCGCCTGCACCCACGCAAGCGTTGGAGCCACCAGAGCCAACACCAAGCATGCTGCGAACGCCCAAATCCTCAGGGGCCGGCTAAGGTAGGCCCAGCTCAAAACAAACAAATACACAACCAACCAAAACGGCCCAAGACCCGCGAACAACGGCAACAGGAGAACAACGATGGCGAGCACCCATGCATTGGCAGGACGGAACAATCTGCCGCCGAGCTGTCGCAGATCGAAAACTAGTGCACGTATACAGCGGAGGATCACCACGACCATCATCGCGAGCAGGGCGAGCGCCAACGAGAGTACGAACCAGAGCGTCAACCAGACACCAACAGCACGACGAGACGGCTCGTACTTGAAAAGGGACATCCAGCCCCTTAGGTAATTACTAACCGCAGGTGTCCAGGACCCACGCTCCCGGCTCCATTTCGCTTCGAGAAAGTAGATCGGTGGGTACTGGGGATCCAACCGCTTCGCAGACCGAACGGCTGCCTGGCCCCCGGCTCCGGGGTTCGCCTCGGCCCAGGCAATCAGCGCTCCGGCAAAGGCGGTCATCTGCCGGATCTCGAGTTCGGCAGCCTGTTCCTCGAGCGTCCTGACGGCCCGCTCCGTCGACGAAATATCCCCCGCAGCAAGACTCGCTTGGATTTCCTGCCACGTGTCCAGCAAATTTGCGTGCGCAATGGTCGACGCCACAGCTGCCATGATGAGCGCAGGGAGATACCGCCGCATCGTCACGATCTCTGCAGAAACCCTGATCGAAGTTGGAAAACGACCTCGGTGAGGACTCGGGCTTCTTCCGCCGAAAGATTCCCCTTGGTCTTCTCTTCAAGCACGCCGAGGTAGTCGATCAGTCGTTTCGCCTCCGCGGGTTGTGCCGGCAGACCCTCCGCTCCCACCAGCATCAGCTCCGATTGCCGAGCCAGCATGGTGATCAGTTCCAGGAACAAAGGCGAGGTCTCGTGGTCGGATGGCGGCGGTGGAGATTCCTTTCCGCGGGCCGGGTCCGTAGCCTGTATTTCAGGGGTATTCTCCCCGAGATCGGCGGGATGCGTCTCGTCGACCGTCTGGCGGGATACGCCGGGATCCTCACGCGGGTCGCCCTCAGCCGTGAATTTACGACGGTCGACAACCTTGATCGGGCGCATCGGCGTGTTTTCCTCGTCCACCGATCTCCTCCTCAGCCCCGGTCCACGTTTCGAGGCCGCCAAACCCTGCGAGCCTCATGATGAAAAAATTGGAGATCGCAGACCACAGGCCGCTCACCGGCAAAGCGGAGTCTTGGCCGTTGCGAGGAACGGCCGTAACGCGCGCGTCCCGCGATTCTCAAAAAACCCATTATCCCAGCACCCATCAATACCCTTCACCGCGCTCATTACCCACCCCGGTGAAAAGGGCGAGTTTTTTTCCATTACTAAGGATACTACGCAGCCTCGCCATCTCGAACAAGGAACACCGAGACAACGGGGTTGAAGCTACTCCGCCACCCCGGTCAGGACCGAAATACCGGCTTATGTTTCTCGAGAAAGGCCGATGTTCCTTCGCTCATCTGCTCGCTCGCCGCTCCGATTCCGAAGAGTGTTGCCTCGAGAAGACAGGCATCCTCGAACGGGAGGTCGAGCCCGTGATTCACCGCCTCGATACAGTGGCTCACTGCGAGCGGTCCATTTGCAAGAATCTTTCCCAGCAGTTTGTCCACGGTCGCGACGAGCTCGGGCTGGTCGCAGACTGAGTTGACCAGCCCGATGCGTTCCGCTTCTTCCGCACTTACATTGCGCCCGGTCAAGAGAATTTCCAGACCGCGCCCCTTTCCCACCAACCGCGGCAATCGCTGTGTACCTGCATATCCCGGAATAAGTCCCAGCTTGACCTCTGGTTGGCCGAAGACAGCGTTGCGCGCGGCGACCCGAAGATGGCACGCCATCGCAAGTTCGCACCCTCCCCCAAGGGCGAACCCGTTGACCGCCGCCACCACCGGTTTGGCCAGGCGCTCGAAGCGATCAAAGACCGCCTGCCCTCGAAGGGAGAACGCTTTTGCCTCCACCGGGTCCAACGTGCTGAGCTCGCCGATGTCCGCACCCGCTACGAACGCCTTCTCCCCGGCGCCTGTGACTACCACCGCAAAAACCGTCTCATCCTCGCCGGCCGAAGTGATGAAATGGTCGAGTTCGCCCAATGTTCGACGATTCAGCGCATTCAGTTTGTCGGGCCGATTAACGGTCACCCAGAGCACCCCATTGCGGTTTTCGATCAGCAAATTTTCATAGCTCATAAACACCTCCGCATTATGCCGCTCAGTCTACCCCGTCCCGCCGAATAGGCAGGAGGAAAATGAGTTGAGGACTGTGAAAGGTCTACCCTCTTCACCAAGGGGAGCCGCATTGACCCAAGCGGCGCGTGTTAAACCATCCAAAAACAGCCCGCATTTCTTTCCGCCCCCCAGGTCCGGCAGTACCGGTTGCCGAAAACGAAAAAATGGGGGGCGGTGAGAAATGCGGGCTAGAAGAACCTTCTCTTGGCGAATATCACGTCTCCCGAGAGGATTGCCGGATCGGCCGAACGACCCTTTCGGATCTGGGACAGATCGAAGCTGAGGATCTGTTTCTCTCCTCCGACATCGCGGTGAATCTCGATTGACTGCGAGGCGAATTTGCCGACCCCGCCGGCCTGCGATATCGCCTGCATGAGAGTCAAACCGAGAGAAATCTCGTACTGACCCGGACGGGCCACCTCACCCGAGATGAAGAAGATCTTCTTGGCCGACACGAAGAGGACGTCGCCGGCCTGGAGGACGATATCCCGACCGACCTCGCCCGTGAGGAGCTTGGCTGTCGGGAAGTCCATGGGAGGCGGCGCGCCCTCACCCTCCACACGTGCGGTCCGCCGCAGCTCGAGCACCGGTCCCGCAGAAGGTCTCAATCCACCGGCCTTGGCGAGGAGCTCGGTCAGGGTCATACGGCCCTCGAGATAATAGGTGCCGGGATTCTGCACCTCGCCGAGCAACGTCACCGGCTGCGACGCAAACACGGCGACGTCGACCTTCAGCTGGACGTCGACGTAGTAGTCCTTTTCGAGCAGCGATTCCAAGAGGTCGGCAACCTCGGCCGGCGTTTTTCCCGCCACCGCCACCGAACCGAGCAGTGGGTACGTGACGGCTCCCATTGCATTGACCGTGAACCTGCCGGAAATCTCGTCTTCCTGATACGCCTCGACCTCGATGACGTCTCCAACGCCCAGCTTGTAGCCGCCGTCTTCCGGCGTCATGCCCTGCGCGAACGCCAGCACCGGAAAACACAGGGCAGCGACGGGAAACGTACGGAGGAGCCACTTCAACCACATAGGCGCACCGTATCACAAAAAGGTCTCGGACGAAGACGGGGTATGCCGCACCTCGGCATCTCCCCGCTTCGCCGTTCGATGCCCTCCTCCGACTGCTAAAACCCCCAATTCTCTTTGTTTCTCGCGAAGACTTCGGCTTCGATCCCAGCAATTCGTCGATCAGCGAATGAAAAACTTGCCAACCTGCGGCGAATTGTGCAGAATGAATGAGTGTTCATTCACCATATCGCTTCACGGCCCCCGAGAACCCGGGGAACGGCTTCGTAAATTGGAACCCAAGATGAGTGAATCTCGCCGGCGTTCTGCGCCAATCTCCTGCGCTCTAGGCGCTTGCGTCAATGCTCGACATACCAAAGGTATGCCTCCGCTTGTCGCAAACGCCAGAGCATCAGGATGTTTGGCACATCTCATCCGGCAGAACCACTCATCTTGGGTGGACGAAACAGGAGGTTGATTCATGGGCACTGAAATTCGAAAGGCCGCGGTACTCGGCGCCGGGGTGATGGGCTCCGGCATCGCCGCCCACCTGGCAAACGCTGGCATACCTGTGCTTCTGCTGGATATCGTGCCGCCCGAGCTCACCGCAGAAGACGAGAAGAAGGGTCTCACCAAGGACGACCCGCGCTTCCGCAACAAGTTCTCGGCGGCCGGGCTCGAAGGCATCAAGAAGTCGAAACCGGCGGCGCTGTATTCGAAGCGCTTCCTACCGCTGATCGAGATCGGCAACTTCGAGGACGACTGGGACAAGCTCGCCGACTGCGACTGGATCGTCGAGGTCGTCGTCGAGCGCCTCGACATCAAGCAGCAGATCTTCGCTCGGGTCGACGAGGTCCGCAAGCCGGGGAGCATCATCTCCTCGAACACCTCGGGGCTGTCGATCGCGGGCATGACCGAGGGCCGGTCCGAAGATTTCAGGCAGCACTTCCTGGTCACCCACTTTTTCAACCCCGTGCGATACATGCGGCTTCTCGAACTGGTTGCCGGTGAGGAAACCAAACCGGAGATTCTCGAGTTCTTCACCAACTTTGGGCGTTTCCGTCTCGGCAAAGGCATCGTCTTCGGCAAGGACACACCAAACTTCATCGGCAACCGGATTGGCACCTTCGGCATCGCCGCCACCTTCAACGCCATGACGGAAATGGATTACCAGGTGGACGAGGTGGACGCCATCACCGGCCCCGCCATGGGCCACCCAAGCAGCGCCTCCTTCGGCACTGTCGACTTGGTCGGCATCGACGTGCTCGCACACGTCACCAACACCATCTACGAGGGCTGCAAAGATGACGAACAGCGTGAGGTCTTCCAGGTACCCGAATTCATCTCCAAGATGATCGAGGCCGGCTCTCTGGGCCGCAAGACCAGGGACAAGGGCGGCTTCTACCGCATTCAGAAGGAAGCAGACGGGTCCAAAACCAAGCTGGTCATCGACTGGAAGACCGGCGAGTACCGCCCCAAGGAGCGGCCGGACATCCCGTCGCTCAAAAAGGCCAAGAAGACCCACGACGTCAAAGAGCGGCTCCGCGACCTGGTGTTTGCCGACGACCGGGCCGGCGCCTTCGCGTGGCGGCTGTTGCGCGACACCCTGGCCTACAGCTCGGTCCGTTTCGGCGAGATCTCCGACTCCATCGTTGACATCGACAACGCCCTGCGCTGGGGCTACAACTGGGACCTCGGGCCCTTCGAGACGTGGGACGTTCTCGGAGTTGCCAAGGTCGTCGAGAAAATGGAATCGGACGGTGTCAAACCGGCGCCGTGGGTCACCGAAATGCTGGCCGCCGGCCACGAAACCTTCTACACCGAGTCGGCCGAAGGGCGCAAGTATTACGATCCGGCAACCAAGACCTACCTCGAAGAGCCACGACCCGAAACCTTCCTCTTCTTCGACGAGATCAAACTCGACAAGAAGAAGATCGTCTTCGGCAACAAGAGCGCGTCACTGGTCGACATCGGTGACGGCATTGCTTGCGTGGAGTTTCACTCGGCTCTGCAGCCCCGCATGAACCCCATCGACGACAAGATCATGGAGGTCATGACCAAGGGTCTCGAGATAGCGGAACGCGACTTCCGCGGCCTCGTGATCCACCACCAGGGCGAGAACTTCTCGGTCGGCGCCAACCTGCTGGGGATCCTTGAGGGCATCCACGCCAACCAGTGGGGGGCGATCGACGAGATGATCCGCCAATTCCAGAACATGACCAGGAATCTCCTCAAGGCGCAGATTCCGGTGGTGACCGCGCCCTTCGGCTTCACCTTCGGCGGCGGCTGCGAGATCACCATGGGGGGCGACCGCGTCTGCGCGGCAGCCGAGACCTACATGGGCCTGGTGGAGGTGGGCGTCGGCGTCATCCCGGCCGGGGGCGGCTGTTGGGCCATGCTTGAACGCGTGCTTGAAGGCATCGACGAACCGGTGCTGTCCAATCTTCCGTTCATTCGCATCGCCTTCGAAAACATCGGCATGGCCAAGGTGGCAACCAGTGGCGAGGAGGCACGGGACCGCAAGTTCCTGCGTCTGTCGGACAAAGTGGAGATCAACCGCGACCAGCAGCTGTGGACGGCAAAACGAATGGCCATCGCCATGGCCGAGGAGGGTTACACACCGCCGCTACCCAAGAAGCTCAACCTCCCAGGCAAGGAGGGACTAGCGACTCTCGAGATGATGCTCCACAACATGAAGCTGACCCACTGGATCTCGTCCCACGACGAGAAGATCGCACAACACCTCGGCCGCATCCTCACCGGCGGCGACACCACCATCAATGACCCGGTGGATGAGCAGACCATTCTCGACCTCGAGCGCGAGGCCTTCCTCTCGCTGTGCGGCGAGCCCAAGACCCAGGACCGCATCTCCTACATGCTGGTCAACAACAAGCCGCTGCGGAACTGAAGGGGGTAATGATCATGAGAGAAGCAGTCATCGTTTCCCGCGCCCGCACGGCCATCGGCCGGGCCAAGAAGGGCAGCCTGCGCGACACCCGGCCCGAATATTTTGCATCGAAGATGATCGAGGGCCTTGTCGAGCGCACACCAGGGCTCGAAAAGAAAATGGTGGACGACATCGTCCTGGGATGCGCCATGCCGGAAGGTGAACAGGGCATGAACGTGGCACGCCTCGTCGGCTTCGCCGCCGGCTTCCCCACCTCGGTGCCGGCAATGACCGTCAACCGTTTCTGCTGCTCGGGATCACAGACCATCGCCCTTGCGTCCGACACCATTCGCGCCGGCAACGGTGACATCATCATCGCCGGCGGCGTCGAGTCGATGTCGATGGTGGCCATGGGCGGCAACAAGCCGATCGCCTATCCCGGGCTGATGGACACCATGCCAAACGCCTACGCGGCCATGGGCACCACGGCCGAGGTCGTGGCCAGGCGCTTCGGTATCACCCGCGAGATGCAGGACGAGTTCGCCTACCAGTCGAACATGAAAGCTTCGGCGGCTCTCGAATCCGGCAAGTTCGCAGACGAGATCGTGCCCCTTGATGTGCGCGTGCGCGAGAACGGGAGCTGGCGCGAGTTCGTCTTCGACACCGACGAGGGGCCGCGCGCCGACTCGACCGTCGAGGGTCTGGCCAGGCTCAAGCCCGTCTTCGATCCGAAGGGAACTGTCACCGCCGGAAACGCCTCGCAGATCAACGACGGCGCCGCCGCGGTCGTGATCATGGGCGACGACACCGCCAAGGAAATGGGCCTCGAGCCGATCGCATACGTCCGCCACTGGGCGGTCGCCGGCGTCGACCCGGACATCATGGGAATCGGCCCCACCGTGGCGGTTCCAAAGCTGCTCGACAGGGCCGGGCTGACGCTCGACGACATCGACCTCATCGAGATCAACGAGGCCTTTGCCAGCCAGTCGGTCTACTGCGTCAACGAGCTCGGGCTCGACCCCGAGAAGACAAACGTCAACGGCGGCGCCATCGCCACCGGCCACCCCCTGGGCGCCACCGGCGCCGTGCTGACCGTGAAGATCCTCGGCGAGCTCCAACGTCGCAACGCCAAGCTGGGCATCGTCACCATGTGCATCGGCGGCGGGATGGGCTTCGCGTACCTGCTCGAGATGGCATAATCGCCAACCCACTGAAACGAGAAAACCCGGCCGAACGGCCGGGTTTTTCGTGGCGAAACCCAGGTACGAATTAGGAGTTAGGAATTAGGAATTCCGACCCGCCCATCCCCCCGGTTAATCGTCAGCCGCGTGGATGAGCGGCATTCCTAATTCCTAATTCCTAATTCCTAATTTCCTTTGATTCGCTTCTCAATATTCCTGAATATCTGCATCGAGATCGACCGGTCGCCGAGCGTGCCGACCTTGATCTTAATCGAGGTGCTGTCGGTACCGACTCCCTTGAGATTGATGGTGACCTTGGTGCCGACCGCCATCCGCGCGGTGATCTTACCCTGGAGCTTGTCGACTGTGCTGTCAATGCCGACCAGCTCGAGATCCTCGAGGGTGGCGAGCGTGGCGCTCGTCACCTCGGGCATCGTCCCTTCAAGGTTCGCTCGCAGGACACCCTCGCCCTTTCGGTAGCTGACATCGGTTCCTTCCGGAGTCACTACCGACGATTTGCAGCCAACGAGGACGCCCACACACATCAATGCAACGATGATTTTCTTCATGGGCAGCACCCTACTGGTTTAGTAGTGAATTGTCGAGAGTACACAGGGTGAATTCGGAATTCAGAATTCGGAATTCGGAATGCCGCCCACCCGCCCGGATCACCACCAGGGAAACCGTGGGGTCACGAATGGGGCAACAATCGCAATCGCTATCGGGATCGCTATCGAGATGGACGCCACCGAGCTGAGGTTTCGATACCGATACCGATTGCGATAGCGATACCGATGGAGCGATCGGACGTGGACTCCGGCAGGGATTCCGATCTCCCGCACCTTGTCCCACACCCCGTTCAGAGGTAACCTCCCCCCCACCGGAGGTGTCAGATGGCGGGATGCGTAGCAGTACGGCGCGAGACCAAGAGTTCGTGGGAAAGGCGAACGCCGGTGACCCCTGACCTCGCACGGAGATTGGTGACTCAGACCGGTCTCGAAATTCTGGTGCAGCCCTCTGGGCGACGAGTTTTCCCCGACAATGAGTATGTCCGTGCGGGCGCTACGATGTCCGAAGACCTTTCCGCCTCGACGGTTGTTCTCGGGGTCAAGGAGGTCCCCCCGGAACTCCTCCTGCCCGACACGGCCTACGCCTTTTTCTCACACGTTATCAAGGGCCAGCCCTACAACATGCCGATGCTGCAACGCATGCTGGATCTCGGGTGCACTCTCATCGACTACGAAAAAATCCGCGACGAGTCCGGGCAAAGGCTCATTTTCTTCGGCCGCTTTGCGGGCCTCGCCGGGATGATCGACACCCTGTGGGCGTTGGGCCGCCGTCTGAAATCCGAGGGATACTCCACCCCTCTGGCCGAAATCGAACCGGCTCAGGCTTATCCAAGCCTGCACGAGGCCAAGCTCGCCATCCGTGGTGCCGGCGAGCGGATCGCTTCGGAGGGTTTGCCGGCCGCGCTGCTTCCCATGACCTTCGGCATCGCCGGCTACGGAAATGTAGCGAGCGGGGTGCACGAGATCCTGGCCGAGCTGCCGACCCGTGACATCGCCCCCGGCGATCTCGGATCGATCCTCAAAGATCCCTCGCCGCGCTGCATCTACCGGACCACCTTCCGTGAAGAGCACATCGTCGAGCCCAAAGCACCGGGAGACACCTTCGATCTCCAGGATTACTACGACCATCCCGAAGGATACGTGCCATCCTTCGAGCAGTATCTCCCCGACCTGACCGTGCTCATGAACTGCACCTACTGGGACGAACGCTACCCTCGGCTCGTGACCAGGGAGCAGCTGCGGGCGTTGTGGTCGGACGATGCTTCTCCCCGCCTGAGGCTGATCGGAGATCTCGGCTGCGACGTCGAGGGCGCCATCGAGTGCACTCTCAAGTGCACCGACCCGTCCGACCCCGTCTATGTGTATCAGCCGCAGACCGGCACCATCGAAACCGGTTTCGAAGGGAACGGTCCGGTGGTGCTGGCCGTCGACATCCTGCCGGCAGAGCTGCCCCGCGAGGCATCGGAGGAGTTCTCGGAAGCGCTCGCCAGCTTTCTGCCCGCCCTCGCTCGGGCCGACTACCACGTCGGGTTCGACGATCTTGATCTGCCCCCAGAGCTGCTCGGTGCAGTGATCGTCCATCGCGGCCGATTGACACCTGACTACGTGTATCTCGAGGCCCACCTCGCCGCTCACGGGAAACAAAAAGGTTGATTCACGGTTCCGGCCACGATACGCTCACCCTCGCTCCGTCGGCGCCGAGCTCTCGCAACCGGCGTTCAGTTCGTGCGGCGACGGGCAATAGTATTTTCAACGTCGCTGGAAGCTCCGGCTTCCCGTGGCCAGTACAATTCCCTTTGTCTTTCCGGGCCGCCAGGCCCGGTTTTTTATTCGGCTCCGCCCACTGGGCGGCGCCGGATAATCACGGCGTAGCCGCAAAGCGGCGAAGCCGGATAGCGCCAAACGCCCCGTCTGCCGGTGGCTGGGTGCAATGTTAAACGTTTCAACGTTCTAACGATTGGCAGCCTGATACCATCGATCCGAGGAGGGCGGCGATGAATTTCAGCGAACGATTCTCGCGGTGGGAAGGGATCGTATTCGGATTCATCCTCGGAATCGCGGCGACCGTTGTGGGATCGATGGCCTACAACCAGATCAACGGTCTGATGCACGTTTCGCATTGGAAGCGAAGCCTTCACAATCGCCAGCTCGAGGAAATTGCGGCTCTCCTGGAGGAGGAACTCGCCACGGCCAGGTCGGCCATGGAGGACGGCATCCCGCTCGAGGTCAGCCATTATCTTGCGACCCGGTACATGCCGAAGCTCTATGCCCACCATATGGCCTATGCCATGACTCTGCTCAGGAACGAGGACGTCATTCAGTTCAACGCCCTGCGAAGAAACTCGCCATTTTTGACCTTCAACCTTTCGCAGAAGAACCTCTCCGGGCTCGATCTCCGGTCGGTCGACTTCTCGGGGGCCGAACTGACCGGGACGAACTTCTCCGGCTGCAACCTGGCGGACGCGAGGTTCTTGCTCGCCGAGATGCCCAGAGCGGATCTCACAGATGCCGATGTCACCAGAGCGTCGTTCAGCCAGGCGATCCTCTCCAGCGCCATCCTTACGAGGATCCACGGCGAGGCGCCCGACTTCTCGGAAGCGATCATGGTCGATGTGTCGTTGACCCGCCTCGAGAGCCTCCGCCTCGCCAACTTCACCGACGCCGAGCTCGCCCAGGCGAATCTCTTCGACTCGAGCTTTCCTGAAGCTCATTTCGACGGCGCCGACTTCACCCTGGCCTCGGCGGTGGCCTCGGACTTCACCCGCGTGCAGAGCATGAACGACGTCAACCTCACCGGCGCCAACCTCACCGGCGCGAAAATCGAGCCCGGTCGCGTCGAACGGGCATGGTTCGTCAATGCCGACGGCCTCTCGTCGAGCACCGCGACCGCCCTTCGTCGACAGGGAGGCGTGGCTCGGCCCGAGGACGTGCTGCAGATGGTCGACCCCCGAATCATCGCCGGCTTCCGTGCCCAGATCGAGGAGGACGCCTCGATCCAGCCTGACGAGCGCGAGTTGGTCCTTCTCGACATGCTTCAGCAGTATTACCTCAACTGACGCACGCTTCTCACCACATCGCTGCGCGACGTGGTGACAATCGCGCGTCAGTTGAGATCAGGCACGAATCGAATTCGGAATTCGGAATTCGGAATTCGGAATGCCGTCCATCCGGCTTCGCCTTTCGGGCTGCGCCGTGACAAGCGCACCCAGACGGGCCCAACTGTGGTCGCCATACGCAGCGCCTCCAGCACCGTCGACCCATCACAATCAGCCTCGAATGCCATTTATCACTCCTACCTCTCGGAAAGCCTCGCCGGGCGCAGCCCGTCGTGGCTTTCCGAGGGCGGGTGGGCGGGGGGTGGGGGCGGGAAAAACGGAGTTCGAGGGCGTCCTTCCGCTCGAATGCAGCCCGCCGGCGCGCCAAAGGCGCGCAGCGGGCGAGGTCGGCGACACCGACGAGAGCTTGCTCTCGGAGGGAGTGTCGGCCGAGGCCGCGTGGCCGCGGTCGAAGACCGTGGACGGCGGGCGGGCACGGGAGGCCCACCGTGGTACCTTCTGCTGAGCGAAACTGAGCTCATCGAGGGAGCACTATGACACAGGTTTTCAAGACGAAGGTGACCGAAGATCTCGGGATCGAGCATCCGATCATCCAGGGCGGAATGATGTGGGTCTCGCAGCCCGAGTTTGTGGCGGCGGTGTCCGAGGCCGGCGGCCTCGGCATCCTCACAGCGCTGACATTCGAGACCGCGGAGGGCCTCGCCGACGCCATCGCGCGGACTCGCGCGCTGACCGACCGGCCCTTTGGAGTCAACCTGACCTTTCTGCCGACCCTGATTCCAAAGGACTACGGCAGTCTCATCGACGTTATCGTCGACGAGGGGATCGGCATCGTCGAGACCGCCGGCCGCAACCCCGAGATCTACATGGACCACATCAAATCAGGCGGCGCCAAAGTCATCCACAAATGCACCTCGGTGCGCTTCGCTCGCAAGGCCGAGGCGATCGGCTGCGATTACGTCAGCATCGACGGCTGCGAGTGCGCCGGCCACCCGGGCGAGGAGGACGTCACGTCGTTGGTGCTCATCCCGGTAACGGTGGACGCGGTAAAAATTCCGGTGATCGCCTCCGGCGGCTTCGCCGACGCCCGCGGTCTGGTGGCCGCGCTGGCCCTCGGCGCCGAGGCCATGAACATGGGCACCCGATTCGTCGCGACCAAGGAGGCGCCCGCCCACATCAACGTCAAGCAATGGTTCGTGGACGCCTCCGAGACCGACACCATGTTCGTGATGCGCTCGCTCCGCAACACCGAGCGGGTGCTCCGCAACGAGGTCGCCGAGAAGGTAGTGGAGATGGAGGACCGCGGTGCGGGCATCGCGGAGTTGGCACCTTTGATCACCGGCAAGAACGGCCTCAGAGTGCTCAAGGACGGCGAGACCGATGTCGGGCTGATGGCGGCCGGCCAGTCAGTCGGCCTGGTCCACGATGTGCCGACCGTCCGCGAGCTCATCGACACCATCATCGAGGAGGCGCAGCAGATCGTGGGCGTTCGTCTCTCAGACATGACCGCCTGACGCATGGCCGACCGAATTGCGAATTTGGGCTCGCGGGTCCCGGCCGGTAGGGTCGACGATCCCGATCGGATCCTCGATCTCTTCCTCGAGTGGGCAGCGGACGCAGGTTTCGAGCTCTACTCCGCTCAGGAGGAGGCGTTGCTCGAGCTGATGGCTGACCACCACGTGGTGCTCGACACCCCTACCGGATCGGGCAAATCGCTGGTCGCCCTCGGTCTCCATTTCCGTGGTCTGTGCGAGGGGAAACGGAGCTTCTACACCTCGCCCATCAAGGCCCTGGCGAGCGAGAAGTTCTTCGCGCTGTGCTCGGAACTCGGCGCCGACAACGTGGGCATGCTGACCGGCGACGCCAGCATCAAC
>Ga0164313_10000199_pt1 | contig 44115 bp, 31 predicted proteins | sample GuaBasSedimGuay4_FD_113735 | JGI IMG/M metagenome (GOLD analysis project Ga0164313, IMG submission 113735) | Subseafloor sediment microbial communities from Guaymas Basin, Gulf of California, Mexico - Guay4, Core 4569-4, 0-3 cm | ecosystem: Environmental > Aquatic > Marine > Hydrothermal vents...
CGAACCATGTATTCAGATTCGGCCATTTCAATCACCGAACCACCGACTTCACGGTTGGCATTGCGGATTGCGGCCGATATTTTCTTGATAGGAATGCCGTAGGCACGTAACTTTTCAGGGTCTAACACCACCTGGTACTGTTTTACCATGCCACCCACCGTGGCAACTTCTGAGACACCCTGAACACCCTGAAGTTCGTACTTCAGGAACCAGTCCTGCAGGCTGCGAAGCTGTGATAAATCCAGCTTGCCACTATGATCGACCAGTGCATAACTGTACACCCAGCCCACCCCGGATGCATCCGGACCGAGCCTGGGCACCACCCCTTGCGGAAGGCTGGAAGAAGCCTGGTTCAGATACTCCAGTACGCGGGACCTGGCCCAGTATATATTGGTGTCATCATCAAAAATCACATAGACATAGGAATCACCAAAGAAAGAATAACCACGAACCACGCGGGTGCCGGGCACCGACATCATGGTGGTGGTTATCGGGTAAGTCACCTGATCTTCAATCACTCTTGGCGACTGTCCGGGATAACTGGTCTTGATGATAACCTGAACATCGGACAGGTCAGGGATCGCATCAAGCGGGGTTTCCTGAACGGAAACCAGACCCCAGATAGTGATAAAAAGGGTGGCAAACAGTACCAGCAGACGGTTCTGTAAAGACCACTCGATAATACGTAGCGGCATATCAACTACTCCGACATACGTAAAAAGCTGGCCTGCAGGCTCGATTCAGAGTCGATAAGGAACTGGCCGGAAACAACGATGTCATCACCCTGCTGTAAGCCGGACAGGATCTCAACGCTGCCTTCTCCCCGCATGCCGGTTTTAACATCAACCGGCTGGAAGTGACCGTTACCCAGTGACTTGATCACTGTTTCACGTTCACCGGTGATAATGACTGCCTCACGCGGTACGGTAAGTACTGCCTGTTTCGGGGTGTTGGCTGTAATATCAATTTTTACAAACATGTTCAATAGCAGCGCTTCATCCGGGTTGTCGACAACAATGCGTGCCCGCAGAGTTCTGGTCTTCAGATCGACCGTCGGATAAATATAGTCAACCACACCTGACCAGCTCCTGGCAGGAATGGCAGGTGCAGTAATCTCTACTGTATTGCCCTTTCTGACCCAGGGTGCCTGATGTTCGTAGATATCAACCATCACCCATACCCGGCTGAGGTCGACTATAGTAAACATGGATTGATAGGGTTCTATATAGTTGCCTTCACTCACATTTAGTTCGGTAATGACACCACCCTGTGGTGCCAGCAACTGGATGGTATTCTGTACCTTGCGGCTGTTTTTAATACGCATGATATCCATATCCATCACTTTCAGCAGACGCAGAGAATTTCTCCTGGCATCAACCTTAGCGGCAACTTCAGTCTTTTTACTGGGCTCAAAAGAAGTCTGATCCAACTCTCCCAGAGCTTCTATATATTTAAGCTGGGCCTGGTTTATCCAGGGTGAGTAGAAGTATACAAGTATGTCTTTACGTTCCACCCGGTCACCTTCGGTAAGCACCTGCAGTTTTTCAATCCAGCCTCCTGTTCTTGGGTGAACCGATATTAATCGATCATCGTCTGCAGTAACCAGACCCTGGGTATGGATCAGCTTATGCAGAATCTTGCGCTCCGCTTTTGTCGTTCGTACGCCCATGTTCTGAATAACAGCAGCTTCCAGGAAAACCTGAGGGCTGTCACCTGCTGGTACTGTATTTTCTTTAGCGACCAGGTCCATACCGCAGATCGGGCAACTGCCGCCGGGTTCATGCTGTTTTATCTGTGGGTGCATGGGACAGATATAAATTGTGCTCTGCCCTTTTTCACTGTGTTTTTCATTGCGCTCGACAGAACTCTGTTGCAGGTTTTGATCTTCTGGAGCCGATTCACCGGATAAAATACTCGGCCGTAAACGCTGAGTTACCGGGGAGTTTTCGTGATCAGAACTATGTTTGTGCTGTTTACTAACAATTGCCTGAGAATCTCTATTTTCCCAGAATAGGGCCGGCTTGCCATTCTTCAGCATCGGCGCCATTTCATGCTCCATGTCATGTTCAGAGATGTCGTGATCATCTTGCTCTTCTTCAGCTACCAGAAACATGCCACAGATACTGCACTTACCCGGTTCAGCACTGGTTTCTTCGGGGTGCATGGGACAGGAATAAATTAGATTCTGGGCTTCAGCTGATATTTCAGATGAAATGGCGGCTGGTTGGTTGAATACAAATAGCAGACAAAGCAGCGCAGCAATAAGTGAATACCCCTGTCCCCGGTTAGTTACATCCTTAATTATCATAATAATGTTTATCTTTTTACTTAACACTAATGGCATTTACTTTAGAGAATATAAGCTGTTCTGTCGTCATTACGAGCGGTAGCGCGGCACTAATTTTGCCAGGAGCAAAATTGAATGCGTTTTATGCAGTCCGAAGGATAAATTACAAGGATGTAATTTATAATCTCTGGCATATTAGCTCCACAATTAAAAGATTGCTTCGTACCTCGCAATGACAAAGTTTTACCCTTAAGTAAGAGCCATTACCGTCAGACGTTTTATTACTGTATCGAAAGAATCTCCACATCAAAGATCAGTGTACTGTTAGGTGGAATATCCGTACCGGCCCCTTTTACACCATAACCCAGCTCGGAAGGAATAAATATCTGCCAGCGATCTCCCCGACTCATTAGTTGCAGGGCTTCTGTCCAGCCCTTGATCACCTGGTTCACCTGGAAGCTAGCTGGTTTGCCGCGTTTTCGTGAACTATCGAACTGGGTGCCATCAATGAGCCTGCCACTATAGTGAACCAGAACCTTGTTGTCCGCTTTGGGGTGCTTACCGCCTCCGCCACCGCCCTCTTCCAGGACACGGTATTGAAGGCCGCTACCAGTAGTAACTACTCTTGCTTTCTTACCATTTTTATCCAGAAACTGTCGGTTTTTTTCGGCATAAGCATCCATTAACTGCTGTTTTTTCTTCTTCTTTAATTCCGCTACCTTTTTGCCAACATCCGCCATGGTTTGACGCATCTCTGCTCTGGACATAAGAGTATTGCTACCAGAGATTGCGTCATTTATACCTCTTAATATAGCTTCAGCACGGACTTCCATTTCCTGGTATTTAAAATCACTGCCTATCTGATAACCTACACTGTAATTAAGTTTTTCTGTTTGATCTTTAAGCACTTCAGACTGATTTTCTGCGTAGACATTGCTAATCTGCCCGGCAAAAATAGTTAGTAAAGAAACTGCTAGTAGTCTCATTGAATTCTCCAATAGTGTTATTATTTTTCTAGTGTGCACAATCCATTTAAATCAAAAACAAACCACATTGTGATTTTTATCTGTAGACCTGAAGAATGCGCCTTATCTTGTTGATACTAACAACATTATTGATTAGTGTAAAATTGATTCAAACTGTGTCAATTAGTTTAATAGTGCCATTTAGTTATCTCTGTTATGGTTAACAGTATAGTTAATAATTTAGTATAAATTCATTAATAAAAATTTATTTGGCAAAATGCTATCAATAAAATAGAAACATTAAAATGAGTCACAGCAATTTGACATCAACGCTAAATTATTGACTTAAAACATGTTGCTATCTATACATTAACAGTATCATGATGAGAATTACTCTGAAGAACTAAACAAACAATAACAATTCAATTTTTATCAGAAAATAAGGAGAAAAGATGTTAAAACACAATAGATTAGCCACAGCGATATTGCTTACTTTATGCGCCACTCCGATAAGCTATGCAGATTCCACCGTTGTTTACGAATCAAGCAATAAAGCCGGGGACAAGGTTGAACACACTATCTTAATAAGCGGACCCTGGCTGCGTATAGATTCTGTACCCAAAGGAAAAACCGATTACAGCATAATGGATACGTCACGTCTGTTGAAGTTCGATATAGATGAAAAGGAAAAAACTTATCAGCTCACTCGTATGGGAAGACTCTACTGGCCGGAAACACCGCTAATTTCACCAAATTTTAAACTTCTTAGAAAAAAGAATACTGTTGCCGGTGTAGCCTGTCAGCCGGTAAATGAACTAGGAGAAAACAAGCAGGCAGTTGCAGAACACTGTATGGCAGCAGGCAGCTCACTGAGGCTGAGTGCGAGAGAAATGTTTACGCTTACGCGACTGTTCATGAGTTCACGACGCATGAGTGACAAGCTGAGTGATAGCTTGCTTGGTGTGGCAACACCTGATGAACGCCAGGCGTCGATTCTTAGCCAGGACCCTGCTGGAAACAAACTGGAACTTAAATCCGTCTCCCATGGCTGGATAAATAAAAAGCTGATGAAAATACCCACCGGCTACAAGAAGCTGAAACCCGAGCTACCAGTGAATCCTGACGTACCTAAGAATACGTTGCCACCGATTCAGAGAAAAACAACGTTACCAGGGGAAAACAACAAAAAATAATTCTTATGACACCCTGAACGATAGTGGTAACTATTGGGGTCGGAGTCGAATGGCACTTACTTAAGATGAGCTTCATTAAAATCTCGTCATTCCGGCATGCTTTTAGCCGGAATCTAGCTTCTAAAGCTATGGATTCCGGCTAAAAACATGCCGGAATGACGACAGTGGAATATTATGTTTTTCTTAAGTAAGTGCCATTCGGGTCGGAGTCAATTTAACAGCAAGTGTTTACAATAACGCAGCATTGGTTATTAAATTGACTCCGACCCAAATACTTCAATGCTTATTTTTTACCGATAGAAAGTAACTCCACCTCAAGAACAATTGTTTGATGTGCCAACGGTCCCTTGCGGCCATAAGCCATTTCCGGCGGTAAAACGATTTCCCACTTTGCTCCAGGTGACATCATTGTTATCGCTTCGGTGAATCCTTGAAGCACACTATTGACACGGCGTGTTACTGGCCCACCCGCTTTGGATGAACTATCATACTCCTTTCCATCCACAGTTCGAGCACGGAAATTAAAGGTCACATAATCCTGTTCTCCAGGTTTCGGGCCCTTAGCTTTCTTTAAAACCCTGTATTGCATTCCACTGGGCATTGTTTTCACACCCTGGTGACGCTGGTTTTGCGTCATAAAAGCCTTACCTGCATTACGTTTCTGCTGCGTAATCGCTCTTCTGCTGCGTATTTTTTCGGTCGATTCTTTTTTCATCTTGTTGCTGATATTGCGCTTAAGATCGAACAGCATTTCCTGCATTTCGGCTTTATCCAGCAAAGTTTTTTCACCCGCCTGACCATGCTGCAAACCCAAATTGAGCGCCTGCTCATTCAGCTCAACCTTCTGACGTTTGAAATCTGTGCCGATCTGATGGCCGATAGTGTAGTTAATTCGGTCAGCCTCGTCAGATAATTGACTTTGCTCCGTCGCCGTTACGTTAACTGTTAACAGGCAGAAAAAAATGGTTGTTGGTAATTGTACGTGCATGATAAAAATTGTCTCCTTCTGAATACGTTTATGAATATTATATGTAGAGATACTAGCAGATAAAATATGAAATAGTCTCACCGCCATCCCTGGCTCTTTGAGACATACCATCCATCCATGGATATAAAAAAAGGCCACCCGAAGGTGGCCTTAATAACATAGTGCTTAACTCGTTATTCTTAGAATAACTGAGCTGGACAGTCCACACCTTCCACACCAACACATAATGGAACCATCATTTCGTTATCTTCGTGCTCAACGATATGACAGTGCCATACGTAAAGTCCGTTCATATCGAAGTCAGCTTCCAGGTCAGTCGTGTCACCAGGATAGGAGATCACTGTGTCTTTCCAGCCATCTTCCCAGGCTTCAGTACCATTCGCGGATGCTGTAACAACACCTGAAGGACCACCACCGATAAGACCACGACCAAGTACTTTAAACTTAACCAGATGCACATGGATAGGATGAGCGTCGGCTGTAAAGTTGTACAGTCTCCATGTCTCAGTTGAATCACCAACACCCGTTGGATTCACATTAGTGGTAATAGGGTCATTCCACAAAGTGACATTATTAGGCGTGTTTCCTGTACCAAGTACCGCAGCCATTGGACCCATTGCAAAAGCAGTAGGATGAATAACAGGAGGATTAGTACCATTTAGCGCACACAGATCACCGACAGGGGTATAGCCAGGAAGCTGTTCCAGGTTAAGTCCAACAAAATCCACACAGATCAGAGCAGATGATTCCTCGATCAATGCCAGTTCACGAACAACCGGATTGGTCACTACTACGTCAAAGTTATCCAGAAGTGCTGGATCAACCACCAGGTCCTGAACATTGCTAGCTGCAGCGAGCGGGTTTGTCACCACATTGGTGGCAGGATCACGCAACTCATCAGTAGGACTTAAACCTAAATGTGCACTGTTAACAACAAACTGCATTACCTGACCTGTGGTACCTGGATCAGCCGGTACATCCGGGAAACCACCAAAAGGTGCATCCGGTGCAGTGTTAGTCATGGTAATGACGGTGCCATCAGGCAGACCACGGAAATCCACAATAACATCAGCACGTTCAGCCAGACCAATTAACAAAGCCTGGTCTTTGGTAGATTGCTTAGCAGGCCGAACAATACTACCGTCTTTACTGAACGTCGCAGTAGACATGTCAGTAGCGAAACCAGTCCTGACAGCAGTCACTGTAGGTTTAAGACTTTGCTCAGCGCCGATCTGGTAAAAATCCAACTCATTGATTCTAACTGTCTTCGCTTTAATTCGACCTGTTGTTTTGGTTTCATAGTAAGTCTTGAACACATTAACCGGATTACCAGCAGCATCAGTAATCTTCAGCGCCAGGTTAATAAAACGCGAGTTACTGCCATTCAATAGGCGGAAACGATACTGTGCAGGCGCTACTTCAAGCTTGGGCCATGACACACCATTAACAACCATAACGTTGAAGAACGCTTCCGGGTTCCAGATAGGCGCGATATCAGAAGTCACAGGATTCATATCGATCTGCAATTCACCTGTACCTGTGCCGAACTGACCACCAGCGGCATCTGTACCTTCAACATTCAGACCTTCGAAGAAGGCACGATTGTCTGGATAGAACAGATCGCCGTTAGCATCAAATGAACGGCCCTGGATTACGATTGGGATTTCACGATATTTATTACGTTCACCGCCAAATGCAGCAGGTAAATTGGTCATTGCCAGATCTTCACCTCTAGCAGGTGCAGGTCCAGGCAGGATACCAGCAGCCAGACCGGTTTCACCACCATTATCACGAATCAGCCAGAAGCCAGCAGGGCCAGCCATTACGTTAAGACGAGTCATACCAAGAGAGTGGTCATGATACCAGAGGGTAGCGGAAGGCTGAGTGTTTGGGTACACAAAATTAGCAACACCAGGGGTGTTATTGGTGTTAATGTCAATAGCACCTGTGTCATCAGTCAACATATTAGCCATATTACCCTGACAAATGACATTCCAGTTTGTACCATCAAAACCAGATGGAGGCGTTCCAGCAGCAACTGCAGCAGCTTCGTCAACACAATTGATGTTGTCTGCATTTGGTAACCACCAGGCTTCGGTGTAACCATCAGAAGCGCCACCTACATGAGCACCATGTACGTGAACAATCGATGGAACCGGACCGGTATAAGGTGTGCCATTTTCACTCGCACAGTTAGTACGAATTTCACCGGAGTCACAATCTGCTAGAGGATTGGCCCAGTGCAAAGACTGGTCAACCGCAAACAGGTGAGGCAATGCATCATTGGAACTACCAGGAGGAAGCGTGCCCCAGGCGTTTGTTGTCAGTTCATTCATCCAGTCAACCGTAATGCTTACATCTGACTCATTTTCCATGGTGTAAGCAGGATAGTTAAACTGTGAGTTAGGTGCAGGTGCCACACCAAAAGCACCACCAAGACCAGTTGAATCTGGTAATGGATCAGCCGCTGGTCCATAACTCCAGATCGTAGTCGCTGGAAATGCATCCGTACGGCCATTGAGTGTATTCCATATACCACCCGGCAGAATCTGCTGTTTAAACTGACGAATAGCGATATCGTAATCATTCGCGGTACCACTATTATTCATTACCGGTGGAATCACCAGTGGTGTCACATATTTAGGAATGGTCATCGGATCGAGAGTTCCGCCATCCAATGGTACTGCTGATGCTGTTTGAATCCCGGCGAGAATCGGCGATAACATCAACACACCGAGCAGGACCTTTTGATTGTTTAATCTCATTTATTCTTACCCCTTTTTAGTTTTTGATTCCTGAAATTCACAATTAAATCTCACCGGAACACTTCATTTCTACTACATTCACAACATAGTAACTGGTTACGTTCAACAGACTGTTCCTATACTGAGGAATTATGACAAAACTGCCATCTGTACCTGTTTAATGGGTCAAATCACCCAATATCGAACACATAGCTTGACTAAAGCAAGTAATATGCCAATTTATATTCAGAAGAAGAAAAAATAACCGGAAAGGCTCTATACAGTGATTTTTGTTCTAAAAAAGAAGAATTACAAAAAACAGTACTTACTATTTTGTAAAACATACTGACAGTTACAACTATTTCTGCACATATTACCCTACCATCGTTGTTTGCAAATTTATCCTCAGGAGAACGAAACAGCTTGAAAGGCTTATGTAGCGGGGATTTCCCTATAAAAAAGTGTGTTTACAGAAAAAACAGCAAGTAATATTGTGTAAAACATCTCGACGACCAGGTAAGCCTTAAATTATTTCATCATGTCGCATCCGTCACCTATCATGACACATCTGTCATCAATCATGTCATGGTTGTCAGCCAGAACAAAGGCAAGCAGCCTGAAAGTTATTTTTTATTGAACTATTTCTAAAAAATGAAGATATTACTGATAAATAGCAAAAATATTATGTAAAACATACCGACAGCCAATTTATTAGTTCATCATATCACCCTGCCATTGCTAATATTTTATGGGTTATTTCACACATATTTATCAGGGTCAGAGTAACATTAATTAGCCTTCTGCTTTAATCACCCGCCACATCCATAAAACCAGAATATGGATAATTCATTATTTATTTTGCATCCTGAAAAATTCCACTAGAATATACACATACTTTACTGGGGCTTTGCAAAGACTGGATCTGCTCCTGAAAATCGATATCACCTTGCGTGACATACAACCTTACTTACTGGAGTTACAATGAATAATGAAACAAACGTTACCTGGCATGAGCACAGTGTTTCACGAGAAATGCGGGAAAAAACAAATGGCCATAAAGGCTGTGTAATCTGGTTCACCGGATTAAGTGGTTCTGGTAAAAGCACAGTAGCTAACACACTGGACCATATGCTGCACCAGACCGGGATCCAGACCGTCGTATTAGATGGCGATAATGTTCGTCATGGGCTTAATGCAGGGCCTGGAATGCTGAAGGATACTCATGGAGAAGAATTCTCAAATCGTTTTGGACTGGGTTTTTCTGCTGTGGATCGTGAAGAGAATATTCGCCGCATAGGCGCCGTGGCGGAGATTTTTGCACAGACGGGCACCATAGCACTTACCGCTTTCATCAGCCCATACCGCATTGACCGGGATAAGGTGCGGAATACCTTAAAGGCAGGTGAGTTTATTGAAGTCTTTGTCGATGCCCCTCTGGAAGTATGTGAACAGCGGGATCCAAAAGGACTTTACAAAAAAGCGCGGGCCGGTGAAATAAAAGGTTTTACCGGTATTGATGACCCTTATGAAGAGCCGATAGCAGCGGAGCTTGTTCTGCTAGCAGCGGAAAAAACGCCCGATATACTTGCTGGTGAAATCATTAGCTATTTAGAAAGTAAAGGCATTATCAGTTCACCATTACGTGCGGTCAACAGCTAGGGAATCTCCTGATTAAGTACGATCTTTGTCATTCTGACAGAAAATTGCTCCTGCATTTTCTGCATCCATCACATCCATGGAAATAAGCGAAGTCGAAGAATCTCTTACCACTGTGCTACCAAATAGTTACGGAGTATAAGATCTTTCGACTTCGCTCAAGATGACACTTGATCAGAGGTTCCCTGGCCTTTATCCAGAAAACCGGCCTCCCATAATATATGGCAGGCCAGTTCAAGATAAACATAGTGTTTGCGTAACTAATTACTTACGCTTTCCTTTTCTGACAGTAATGTTGATGGAACTTGATGCCTGCATGCCCTGATCGTCTGTGACAGTCAAGGTCACCGGATACTTACCAGGCACGGTAAACTCATGCACCGGATTTGCCTCTGTACTGGAACTTCCGTCCATAAAATCCCAGAAGTAAGTAGCAATGGTTCCGTCAGAATCAGCTGAAGCTAATGAATCAAAACTCACCACTAACGGTGCCTTGCCTGAATATATATCAGCATTGGCCTCGGCCACAGGTGCCTGGTTCTGCACCGGCAGCGGTTCTGATATTACGTCAGTAGCGTCGTTAATCAGTAGAAAACCATGCGCCTCCCCATGCAAAAGGCCGTTACCAACGATATCGCCATTATCAATACCTATCCTTTTCAGGCTGAAAATTGATCGGGGTCAAGGCGGACTACCAGGTGTCGGAGTCAATGCTTCACTGACTCTGATACCTTCAAGCAAACCATCATACAAGGTATTAGAGTCGATAAATGCCGACTCTGACACCTGAACGCACGAACTGCATCCTACAAAATGCACTAGACTTTTGTCTTATGAATCATTGAGTTGTAGCTTAAGTAAGTGACATTCTACTCTGCACCCAAATGTTCATCAATTTGGTCTTACTCGTATGGAGTTACAGAATGAGATATTAATTTTTTCTGTTATTTCTTATGTATTGGGAAATGGTTCCAACTGGCGCTATCCATATCTTATTCTTTTTATCATGGACATAAGCGAGTAGCCTTTCAAGCATTGCTGTACGGGTTGTGTACGCACCGTCTTCCTGCCCGATCTCATGCCCGGCCAGAACAAGCCAGTATCCTTTTTTCCGAGCTTGTTCAATAATAGCTATTATGTTGTCGAAAGACATATCATCCATTTTCATGCTCAAAACGTGTGACATATCAACTTTTTCCGGATTGTTAGCCGCTTCATTCTGCCAGCCGCGCCCCGAGCTAAACAATTCAGCTACAACGGGAATATAGCTTTTGTTATTAAAACCGTGACCGACCGTCACATCACCGCAAGTATAGGCGAAGCTCTCCGGTGTAGTACCTAGCAATTGCTGTATTTGCTGATTGGCATCTAGAAGCTCGGCCCGCATTCTCTTAAGTGTATAATTTTCGATGGTATTGTCCGGTTTCACCCAGTCCAGGTTGCCTGTACAGGGATGATAAAGGGTGTGATTGCCTATTTCATGGCCGTTGACCACTGCCTGTTTCCAGCCTTCAAGCCGTTCCTTCACTCTATCAGGAACCACATAGAACGTCGCTTTAGCATCATATTTGTCAAACAAAACCAGCCCGGTATCGATCTGGCTGTGCCGTGCATCATCGAAACTTAAGCTCACAGCAAGCTGATATCCGTCCGGCCATTCAAATTTTTCAGGCAATTCTTTTGCCATAATGCCAGCAGTGAAAAACACTGTAAAAACAGATAGTAACAACCGATACTTAATCATATCTATATCCTTAACATTTAACAGGGGCGAGCGCCACAAAGCTGTTGAAATATGAGGCATTCTCAATATCACTCTGGTAAATCAAGACGGATGGCTCGCGGATCCCACCAACTCGACCAGTTGAGATAAACAAATATCACATTGTCAGTCTGACCACTGACCCAGCGTCGTTCACGTGATGCTTCGATGCCAAACTGTAACAACAAATTGGAGCCGATGAGCTTCTTAAGCTTTACTCCGACTCCAGTAGCTATTGCATTGTTCCAGTCCAGCTCCTTGCTATCGGTGATGTAATCAAGGTTTGCGTAGAAGTTAATGGTACCCAGAGCATTCAATCTCATCGTGTCCACACCCTGTTCTACATATCCCTCCAGAATAATATCGTTCTCCTCCGAAGGGTCCTGTGAGCCCGGATAGCGGACCTCCCCCCAGGTCAGTCCAGGAAAGCTCAGCGCTCGTGCAGAATCATTTGACTTACTGCTGGGCAATTGCCAGGAGCCAAACCAGTTAGAGAAAAGCTGAAAGCCCTCCAGGGTTCTGTCACCTACAAAACGTCTGTCAATCTCATATTTTGCTCCAACAGCGATAACGACGGTATCCGATATGTAATGGCGTAATTTGAGACCAGCACCAAGCTTGAGCTTTCTGTTCCAGTCGAATCCTTCCTTATCCAGGGTATAGTCCAGCTTACCGAAGACATTAAACGCAGAATCTTTCGACAGGCGAAAAAAATCCACACCCTGTTCTACCGCACCTTCGAGAATAAGGTTGTTTTTGTCCTCAGGCTGGGCGGAACCCGGGAAACGTATTTCGCCCCAGGTAGATCCAGGTGTACCCAGGCTTTTCTCCGCTTTGACCGGTTTCGTTAGCAATAGCAAAGTACATGACAAAATAGCCAGCAATAAGAAACCAGATGATCTGCTAAATATAAAACATCGAACCTGTTGAAAATATGGATACGAAATTTGTCGGGATGTAGTCAAACGTATAAACATGATTATTAAAGGAAGAAAGTGTACAAGTGCCTGGTTAATCATTAAGGCAGGCCAATTTCAGTTAGATAAAAAATTAGTATTTTCAATAGTGCTGAGAGCTTACCTAAATAATCAATCAATAGAATCATTCTGCCACAAACATCCGTTAAATATATTTTCTGAAACGTTGGAACTTTTTAAACTTTTTCATCGTTATAGCATATAACGCGTTTAATTTTTGTACAGGGTTTTAGCAGTTTTGCAGACGATCGATCTGTTAAATATACTGACAATATGTTACATTTCTTTACATTCTTACCTCATTTTTATCACTTTAAAAATGACCGTATAATCATAACTGTATAATAAACATATATTTAACTTTATTGGCCTGGATATTGCTAACGAACATTAAGTAACCACATAAAAACACGTGAGCAAAAAAAACAGTTTTATTTTATAAATTAACAAAATGGCAGGTAAATGATGGATATCACTTCAATTAAGTCTCCTGGTCTTACCAGAAAGAGAAAATTAACTCATTCAACGACCTTACCTGAAGAGAAGATTTCACTCGAAAAATTTTCCCCGCGTTTAGAACTGTCCCTGACCTGGTCAGGAATCGTTTTCACATTATTCGCGACACTGATGGTCAGTTTAGACCTGGTTCATTTACTTGGAGAAGACATCAGCAAGGGTAATACTGGCGATTTCGCGTTACATTTTTTACTAACCGTCATTGTAGCCAGCCTTATCTATGGCGGACTGGTTTACCAATTTGCCAGAATACAGTATGTCAAACGCTTACGTGATCATGCACCTGCCTCACGGGAGGCGCTGGAAGAGTTGCATCTGGACAAATCGCGCTCACTGTCGATTCTTGTTCCCTCTTACAAGGAAGAATCTTTGGTGGTCGAGATGACTTTGATGTCGGCCGCCCTGCAGGATTATCCCAATCGTTATATCACCCTGCTGATTGACGATCCTGCTCACCCGGATGACCCTGACGAAGCCGAACAACTCATGACCACCCGGCGTTTGCCCGGCTTACTCCAGGCAAAGTTTGAAAAACCCAGGCACAAGATGGAACAGGAACGGGCGAACTATTTCATGCGAGTATCTGAAGGTTCCGTTGATCTTGCCATAGAATATCAACGCCTTGCTGAACTTTACTCAGATGCTGCCGAATGGCTTAAGGATCGCATTGGTGAATACAGTGAAACCGACCCAGCGAGTAAAGTGTTTATCCACAAGGTGCTTTATCGTCACCGAACTCTCCTGCTGCAACGTGTTACAGAGCTTCGTGCTTTAGGAAGTTCCATGGATCGAAAACCGGTTACTAAAGCAGCATCGAAGCGCTTTAAGCGAGAATACAACCGGCTGGTCAATCTATTCAGCGTAAGCTTCAGCAGTTTCGAACGTAAACGTTATGTGAATCTTTCTCATGAACCGAACAAGGCCATGAATCTAAACAGTTACCTCGGTCTTATGGGCAAAGGATTTAAAACTATTCAAATTGGTAAGAATTTGCACCTGATTGAGGCGAAGGATTCAGAAGCTGAACTACTGGTACCGCATTCTGACTACGTAATTACTCTGGACGCCGACAGCCTGATTCTTACTGATTATGCTTTACGGCTCACCCACTTCATGGAACAGCCCGGAAATGAACGTATTGCCGTTGTGCAGACGCCTTACAGCGCGTTCCCGACTGCGGCCAGCCCTTTGGAGCGAGTTGCCGGGGCCACGACTGACATTCAGTACATCATTCATCAGGGCTTTACCGGTTATGGTGCAACTTACTGGGTTGGTGCAAATGCCCTGATAAGGCGTGCTGCACTGGAAGATATTGTCGAGCTTGAAGAAGAACGCGGCTTCACCATCAAGCGCTACATTCAGGATCGAACCGTCATTGAAGATACAGAATCAACCATAGATCTGGTGAGCAAGGGCTGGCAATTGCACAACTACCCAGAGCGGCTGGCTTATAGCGCAACACCACCAGATTTTGGTTCGCTGCTTATCCAGCGGCGACGTTGGGCAAATGGTGGCCTGATAATCTTACCCAAGTTAATGAAACATCTCTTCGGCAGGTCAGACAGTAAAGCAACGCTGGGGGAGGCATTCATGCGAATTCATTATCTGGCCTCAATTGCTGCCGTCAACATAGCATTGCTCCTGCTGCTGGCGTTTCCTATCACGGGCGATATTGAGACTGTCTGGTTGCCGCTCACCGCTGCACCGTATTTCTTTTTCTACTGGCGTGATCTTATGCAGCTTGGATATCATGGTTTTGATATCCTGCGAGTTTATGCACTAAACCTGCTGCTCATCCCGATAAATTTGGGCGGGGTATTCAAATCACTGCAGCAGGCTTTTAACAAGACCAAAATACCATTTGGCCGAACACCCAAAGTTGAAGGCAGAACCTCCGCGCCGGCTTTCTATATTTTCCTCGAGTATGTCCTGGTGTTTCAATGGATAATGGGAGCAGGATTCGATTTTGCATCTCATAACTGGGCACACGGCAGTTTTGCAATGGTTAATGCGATTTTCCTGGGCTATGCTATTTGGCATTTCATTGGAGTAACAGAAAGTGTCGAAGACCTGACAGGTAAAGAATTCCCCAGTACTGTATAAATCTAATAAAAATGGTTTTATTCTGCTCAGAGTTTGAGGCGGTTAAGCACTGCCGTCGTTTTTTCAAAGGCCGTTAATAATAGAATGCTGAGCGTCTCGGCTTTACCAACCGCCACAACAGCGCGAAATTTACCGTGCCTGTATCCAGTAAAAGTGATAAGGCGGTACCACCAGTGCGTTTTTAAACATCGCTGGTTTTTCACCGCTATAAAGATCATATAACTGCTGCTGTTGGGTAAAGCCTAATTCCTGCAGGTTATTAAATTCCATGTGTTGCGGATGTGCATCAAAGTTTCCGACGATAAGTACCCTGTCAGAAACATGTTGCGGATTGACGCGGCAGAATGCAAACAAGTGTGGATTGCCGCTATCGCGTAATTCACGATTATTAAAATCCGCGAAGGCAGGAATTTCCTTACGTAGCGAGATCATTTTTTTCAAGGCATTAAATAGCCGGCTTTCTACGGTATGGGGTTTGTTACGCAATTCAGCTTTTTCCCAGTCAAATTTCGGCCGATGCATCCAGCGGGTATCACCTGACTTGCGCTCATCTTCAATATACCGGTAGTCATTTGTGGTTCCGATTTCATCACCGTAATACAGCAACGGTATACCACCAAAGGACATAATCATGCCATTTAACATTATGATGACATTAATAGCGTCATCGATCCCCTTCTGGTCGCCCTTCTCCAGTGCTACCTCAAGGCCCGCCAGCGAAGCCAGTGAGCCGGAGATACGTGCATCACCGGTTTTTGCGTTATGACCAAAAGGTTTACCCCTGGCAGCCGATTCATCAAATTCACCGGTGAAATAATCAATCAGAAAACGCCGGTGTGATACCGGATCATAGCCGGCGAGACGGATATCCCTGTCATCAAAGCCAAGACCAATATCATCATGACAACGTATGTAATTTAACCAGGTTGCGCGTTCAAGCTTGGCGGGCAGGCTTTTGATGCCCTGGTTCAGCAATTTTGTGCTTTTGGTTGCAACCGCATCCCATAGTAGCGACATGAATGTTGCGTTATAGGCAATCTCGCATTCCTTGGCATTAATGGCATCTTCACCAAAATATTTTGCCACTTCCACCGGTGCCACAATGGCTTCCGCAATAAACAGAACACCGGGTGCGGTCACCTGGCAGCAATCCTTCATCAATTGCAGTATTAAATGCGCTTCGTGTTCATTCTGGCAGGTACTGCCGATTTTTTTCCACAAAAAGGCAACAGCGTCGAGGCGAATGATATCCGCACCATGGTTCGCCCAGAACAGAATGATGTCCATCATTTCGATGAATACCGCAGGGTTGCTGTAGTTAAGGTCCCACTGGAAATTTTTGAACACGGTCATTACCCATCTGTCCATGTCCTCATTCCAGGTGAAATTTCCGGGCGCCGTGTCCGGGAAAATTTCGGGCATGGTTTCTTCAAACATGTCGGGGATTTCACGGTTTGGAAAAGTGTAATAATAGTCCTGGTAGGTTTCATCTCCCGAAGCGGCCTTTTTTGCCCATTCATGTTCATTGGAGGTGTGATTAAGCACCACATCAAGTGTCAGTAAAATATCGCGTTTTCTGAATTCACTGGCCAGGTTGTCGAGCTCCTTCAAGGTCCCTATACGGGAATCAACTTCACGGAAATCACTCACCGCATAACCGCCGTCACTGTGCCCGGCAGGACATTTCATGATAGGCATGACATGGACCATATTGATACCCAGGTTCTGGAAATACGGTATTTTTATTTTAAGATTTTTCAGGTCTCCGGCAAAACCATCACTGTACAAGGCCATGCCTGTCCATTTCTGACTGAGAAACCAGTTATGGTCTTTTTCACGTTCGATATCTTTTTTCTTGAGTTCGTCCGCACGTATAATGTATTGACGCGCCATGGTTTCAACCAGGCGCTGCGCCTGCTGACGAAAGTCAGCACGATTTCCGTAGAGAAGGTGAAACAAAGAATAGATGGAATAGAAATTTGCACCCAGGCGAGTGTAAAAGTGCCGCAGGTCTTCACTTTTAATCTCCGGATTAAGTTTAATCAGAATTTCATTGAGTAAAGTATGGGATACCTGTTCGTACATTAAAATGGTCTCAATTGTTATTATTGTTAATCAACACCCTCGCCGCAACTGACGGAGTATAAAACTCTCCGAGACTAATGCCGCTTACTTAAGCCTTTTTAGATACATTAACCCGGTATTCGTCATTGCGAGGTACGAAGCAATCTCTTGAGGCAGCGAGCCAAACGCTAAAGATTGCCGCGCTATCGCTCGCAATGACAGGTGTTATAGCTTAAGTAAGCGGCATTACCCTCAGAGACTTTAATCCGCGGCTAACGCAATAGATGCAAAGGTTATTAAATTCTAACTACTCTAACTATAGTAGAAACCACCTTATTCTTCATAAACACCACTCAGTTATATTTGCCTGGTAAAAATTTGGCTCATGAACCGTCGCGCCCTGCTGCCCTACCATCAGTGAGGCAAAATCCTGCGCGCGTGACATTGCCTGCTCAAGCGGCCATGCATGCAAGAGCCCAAGCATCAACACCGAGGTGAAAGCATCACCGGCTCCAACCGTATCCACCACTGCAAGTGTTTGTGAAGGCTCTACCTGTGCAAAGCTGCCGTTTTCGGTTAATGCAACGGCACCCTTTTCCCCCAGGGTAATAACCAGGCCCTGTAAGTTATGCCGGTCGATAAACTGACCAGCCTGAGATTCAATATCACCCGTTGCACCAGCAAGCTGGTTTAGTTCATCTTCATTAAGTTTTACCCAGTCAGCCTCATCAACCAGCTTTAACACAAATTCTTTTTGCCACCAGGGATCACGCAGGTTCACATCCATAAACACGCTGCCGGTATGTTGTGCTTTCAGTTTAGACAGAGCTTCACGTGAGGTTTGATTTCGTAGCGCCAGTGAGCCATGGTAAAGCACACTTTTTTCGGCTATTGGCGGCAGTAATGCAGCATCGATATAATCGTAGGCACGGTGTTCAACGATTGTGTATTGTGGCTCACCTTGATCGAAGACAATATCAACACTGCCAGTTGGATGTTTAGCGTCAAGCTGCAAACCACTTGTATTCATATTCCAGCTTTGCATAGCGGACTTAACTTTATTGCCCAGTTCATCATCACCGATAGCTGATATGAACAGTGGCGATAAACCGAAAGCCTGCAGATGCCAGGCAACATTAAATGGCGCTCCACCCAGTACAGAATTACCGTCAGGGAAACAGTCAAACAGCACTTCACCAAATATCACCGGAATGGTTTTATTATTGTTATTCATATGGTGCAAGCCTTTACTCATGAAATTAATACACGCCAGTTTATCAAAACTGCAGTGTCATTCAAGCAATCAGCTAAGGACAAGGTTACGATGATAATCTGCTTGACATCGATTGCAACTGGTCTTAAATAACATGTAGACACAGCTTATACTGAGACTGCCCGCTTAAAGAGATTCGCTTACTCACAACAATCAGTCAGATGCGCATAAAGCAGCATATTAATTAATAAGGACACGTGATGAATAAAGATGCAGAGCCCAAAGCACAAACCCTGCCTGCAGGGGTGATGCTTAACGCCTACCCTGACAGCATTGGTAAAAATCTGGCAGACACCGTGGCGTTCCTCAAAAGGCCCGAGCTCAAGGATGCCTTTTCACTGTTCTACATCCTGCCGACTTTTTTCAACAGCGACCTGGACAGGGGCTTTTCCATCATTGATTACGATATCAACGAAGAGCTGGTGAGCCCCCGGGATCTGCTCGAACTGAATGAGCTTGGCATCCAGATCAAACTAGACCTGGTGCTCAATCACCTGTCTGTACGCTCTCCACAATTCGTGGATTTATTGCTTAATGGAAACGCATCACCCTACCGGGATTTTTTCATCGACTGGAACGAATTCTGGAAGAACCACGGCAGCATGGGAGAAAATGACCACGTGATACCGGATGAAGAACACCTGGAAAAACTATTCATGAGAAAGCCCGGTCTGCCTATCCTGAAAATACGCTTTCCTGACAACAGCCTGCATACTTACTGGAACACCTTTTATCAAAAAGTGGCGTTCGATGAGATAACCGCACAGGACTTCGCTCATATCAAGGGCATGGATCTACATGCGGCATCAAACATCGCACACCACATCAAGGTAATCATCAGGGATAAGGGGCAGCTTGAATCTGCCGACATGGAAGACATCGTTCAGTGCAATGGCGGGGTCAGCAAGGACGAGGTAATCGCGGCTGTGTGTCATAAGCGTGAGTTCCTGGGACAAATGGACCTCAATGCCCGTTCCGAGCTGGTCTGGGAATTTTACGATGAGACACTGCGTAAACTCAGCGAGTGTGGCGCTAAAATAATCCGCCTCGATGCCTTTGCCTACCTGCACAAAGAACCCGGTCAGCCAAATTTCTTCAATCGGCCCGGCACCTGGGATTACCTGCAACGGCTACGGGGCATTGCGGAAAAATATCAGCTGACCATCTTCCCCGAGATCCATGCCGAATACGGCGCCGGCATCCACGAAGAGATTTCACAGCAGGGCTACCCTATCTATGACTTCTTTTTCCCCGGGCTGGTTATTAATGCCCTGGAGCGGGGCACAAACGAGGCCCTGCTGCGCTGGATTTCAGACATTCATTGCAAAGGAATGCAAACCATCAATATGCTTGGCAGCCATGACGGGATTCCGGTGCTCGACCTCAAAGGCAAGCAGGTCAATGGCGTGTACCGGCCGGGCCTGCTGGAGGATGAACAGATAGATGCCACGGTCGAGTCTATTATTGAACGCGGTGGACTGACCAAGAATTTATACGATGCCGACGGCAAGAAGATCGACTACTACCAGGTCAACGCAACTTTTTTCAGCGCCCTGGGAGAAGATGAACAAAAGTTGCGCCTGGCCCGCGCCATCCAGATGTTCATGCCCGGTGTTCCGCAGGTGTGGTACCTGGATTTGTTTGCCGGCACAAACGACTACGCCGCCGCGCAAAGAGGCCGTACCGCGGGACACAAAGAAATCAACCGCACCACGTTAAAACTAATCGACATCGAGTCCGGACTGAAACGCCCCATCGTTCTGGATCAACTGCAACTGATCCGGCTACGCAACACTTCAGCAGCATTCAAAGGAGAAATGAAGGTCATTGAGAGCGAACCCTGGCTATTACACATTTCATGGCAACATGCAGAAGCCAGCGCAACCTTGAAGGCTGATCTACGCAATCACAGCTTCACCGTCTACCAGGGCAACGCTGGCGACGAAGAAGTTCTGATGTCATTTGAGGCATAAACCCCGGCGACCAGCCTCAATCAATTTTTGACGATAACTACTGATGATAACTACTGCGGAACACAACATGAAAATCCTTGCGACTGATCTGGACCGGACATTACTCCCCAACGGTAGCTGGCCAGAGGACCCGGGCGCTATCGATCTTTTCAATGAACTCACCCAAAAGCATAATGTGCTGGTCGTCTATGTCACCGGAAGGAACCTGAAGCTGGCCGAGAATGCGATCAGGGAATATGGCATTCGTTATCCCCATGTGCTCATCGGCGACGTTGGCACGTCGATCCGAAAATACCAACAGGGACAGTGGCAGCCTCATGCCGGATGGGATGCCCACGTAAAACAAAGCAGCCCCCGCTGGAGTGCCGACGCTGTGCGTAACGCTGTTGCAGGAGTGGACGGCCTGATCGAGCAGGAGCGTGAACATAACAGTCCGTTCAAACAAAGTTACTATGTAGAGCATGACAAAAACGAGGTTATTCTGCAGGCGGTCGATGAGCGGGTCAAAGGTAAATACGACGAGGTCATTGTCTACAGCTTCGACTCCCAGTCCGGCAAAGGCCTGCTCGACTTTCTGCCGCAAAGCGCAACCAAGCAGACTGCGCTCGAATACATCGCCGACGAATTTGGTGCCAATACAGCAGATGTGGTCTTCTGTGGCGACAGCGGCAACGACGTATCCCCTCTCACCGCAGGCTTTTCCGGCGTCCTCGTTCGCAACGCGGATGAGCAACTCGTCGCCAGGGTAAAGCAGGCGTCTGATGCAAATCCCGAACTAAGAGTCTATTTCGCCAAGGGCAGCTTCAAGAATCTGAACGGTTATTACACCAGTGGTGTTATCGAAGGCGCCTACCACTATGGCATCTTTTATGACGCCAGCTAATGTATTTTGTAGGATGTGGTGAGGTACGAAGCAATCTCTGGCAGGTAAGCACCAGACGCTAATAGATTGCCGCGCTAGCGCTCGCAATGACGGGGATTTCGGCTTAAGTAAGTGCCATTAGGATCAGTACCTGATAACAGCCTGACTGAGATCAATAAGTAACCTTACAATCGCGAAAAAAATCGTAATGCTCAATAGCCTGCACGATACCGGCGGCAAATGGCCGGTCGGCGTAATAGATACTTTCAATATCAGCAAGCTCAGAGAGTTCTTCGTGATGACGGTTGGCCACAACCACTGATCGGGTATTGCCGCGCATCATGTCTTCATCGGAGCCCGATCCACCTGCAGTAAGTATATGTTCCAGCGGTATCCCCCACATCTCTGCAAACCAGCGTAATGCAAATCCTTTTGAAGCCCTCACGGGCACAATGTCAATATACTGCCCGAAAGCCTGAACCACATTAACCGTCTGATCATGCTGATGCAGCAGGTGGATGATTTCATTAACGTCGGTGACAATTTCCGGGTCGTAGTAATAACTGACTTTGTATTTACTTTGCTCGCTTTTTTGTTGCAGGGTGAGACCTGGAAAATTTTTGAGCACCTTGACAACGGCCCTTCTCCGCCACATATGATCAATGTGATTTGACCACTCTTTGTCCCGGGTCAGCCCGGGATTATAATAGATTTCAGTGCCAAGACTGGTAATCAAAACATCCGGTAAGGGTATATGGTATTGCTTGAGTATTTTTAAAGCGGAATCAAGCCGGCGGCCTGTTGCGATACCAAAGGTAGTGCAATTTCTATTTTCCTGGATGACACGGACAAACTCTTTCAGTGACTCCGGATCTCCCAGCAGGTTCTGATCCAGGTCCGTAAACAGGGCACGGTCATGATACAGCATCGGGCGGCGTCTAAGCTCCATTCGGCTAATCGGCTCACTATTTTCAATAACAGGTTGTATCATGCTGATATATCTTTCTGCATGTGCCTGCCATGAATAGTGCTCAGAGACTCCTTTGATGCCATTGTCAGCCAGCTGCTGCCAGTTAACTCTGTCTTCCAGCACCATCAACAGGGTATCTGAGATAGCCTGCTTATCCAGTGGGTCAACCAGGTAACCATTATTGCAGTTATCGATAATATCGGTTGGGCCGCCATCTTCGGTTGCTACGATGGGTAGCCCCGATGCTGCTGCTTCAATGAGTGTCAGGCCAAAAGGTTCGGTTAATGCAGGATTAATAAAAACCCCGCCCGAGGCAGCTGCCAGACGATAAATATCCGGAACCTCATCGGCACGATGATGTTTCGGGTAGGCTACTTTACCGTAAAGATCATATGAGTCGATGGAGAGAAATATTTCGGTAAGAACATCCTGCGCAGCGCTTTCCATATCGCGAATTTCATCCCGGTTACCGGTAATAAGAACAAGGTTAGCCTTGCGCTTGAGTTCTTCTGACTCACCATAGGCTTCAACCAGGGTATTGATGTTCTTTCTTTGATCGGGACGGGACAAGGCCAGTATAATCGGCTTGTCCGGTTCCTGCAGAAAGCGGGAAATATAATCATAAATGGCATGTTCATATTCATCACCGTTAGGTGGATAGAACTTTTCCAGATCGGTTCCCGGTGGTATCACCCTCATCGTTTCAGGCTGGTAATAATTATACATGCCGTACTGTTCGATAATCTCCTGCCGGGTGCTTGTTATTACACGAGCCGCCGCACCCAGGGTTTCTTCTTCTGCATCGATTCGCCGTGAGATATTATATTGTTGTTCAATATCATCGCGTTTTATACCACTGGCGAGTAAATGTTTGCGTTTGCTGCGCCCCAGTGAATGGCCGGTATGAACCAGTGGAATATTGAGCTGATGTGAAATTCGCAGGCCAACATAACCTGCATCAGCATAATGGCTGTGGATGATATCAGGTAATCGCTGCTGAGCATTGAGGTGTTCCAGTGCATTATCGGCAAAATTATCAAGCGAATCCCACAGCGCCTCTTTAGCCAGGTAACCTTCTTCACCACACTCTATACGTATGATCCGCGACTTTTCTGATAGCGGTTCAACCGGCTCATTGTAATCTTCACTCAGGCCCGGGTCGGAAATACGCCGGGTCAGCAGAACAGCCTGTTCCACCTCATGCTGTTTGCCCAGTTCACGTAATAGCTCAACAACATATTTTGTCTGGCCACCTGTATCAGCATTTTTGCCCAGCTCCAGATCATCTCCGCGGATAAGACCATGAACACTGATCAGCAGAATATAGAGTTTTCCATCATTATTTTTCATACAATTTTCTTTGTATCATTTAGCAACAGTCTTTTAAGGTAGATCTAAGCTGCCATATAATCAATTGCTGAAATTATAGACACCCATCTAATTATAGACAGCCATAAAATTAATATGTAATTATCTTAGTTTATTACGCATTAAACCCACGTTCTTAGAACGTGAGCTTTTACTTTTTTTTCGGCTTTTCAATTCAAAAAGCAGCTCAGCTAAATCATCAGCGTCTTTTTAACGGCTACCGTTTTTGAGTTTAGTAAAACGATGCGGGCGAACCCAGAACCATCCTGCAACGACTATAGCGCCGAACGCCGTATAGCAGACGACAAAGACCCATGGCGGTGCCTGGTAGTACAAAATAACCTCAAGCCAGTGGGATACGAAGGAAGCAGAATAAGTTGTATCGCCGGCCCGGGTACGTAAATCCATCTCAATTACAGTTAACGGACATATAATGTTAAGCCACGATTGAACAACTACTACAGCAATCGCAAGAAGGTGCATTAGCCGAAACCATGGATTTCGAACCCATGACCAGGCCAGCGCATTACCAACAAATATAATCAACAGGCCAAACACGACAAAGATTACAAACAGGACGTGTATCAGCAGTATTACATCAGCGACCAGCAGAGAAACGGTTGATGAATCCACAATGCCTCCTGATATCCGGGTTAAGCTGCGTAGCGCGTCTTTTGCGCAGCATTCAGTCTAATTATTTTAAAAGATTGAGATTATAAGTACAGTCAGGACAGCAATAGCCAGGGCACGTAATCCGGTCCATAACCAGAACTGTTTACTTAGCCTGCCGAGTATGACACCCAGTAAAAAAATAATGATCATGGCGAAAATAATGGCCATTATAAAAGGCGAAAGGGGTAGCACTATCCCCGATTGTGACAACCATAACGGGCTTATGATAAGCAGGGCAATCAATAATGGCGACAAACCATTAACCATAGCTACCAGCACTGGCACATAGCGAATGGCCTTGCCATAATCAGACTCGCTCAGATCAGAAAGCAAGGCAGCTTCAAGATCCTGTAGCTCTTTTTTTCTTTCTGCTGTTTCACTCAGGTAGGCGCTACTGATGCCACTCATAAATAAAGCAATGGCAGCGCCAAGGCAGGCGGTTATTGCGATTGATATGTCGACATTATCACTGGAAGCAAAACCCACCATCAGGCCGAGCAAGGTGAGCGCACCATCAAAACCATTGGTGATGAAATATCTGCGTGCAATATCCTCGGCTCTTCTGGCATGGATAATAATGCGATTAAAACCATTATCTTTCATCACTGCTGTCCTGTTAACTTTGCTGAGTTGTCTACAGCCCTTACACTGTCTGGATGAAACTATCTTTTACTATCCGAGACATGAACTGGAACCCGTCGCCTGAGACACGCTGTCCAGAAAGATAAGAGCATGGCATCCATGTACGCTCGGACGCCGCATCCATGCGGCATGCGGTCTCAGGCAACGGCTTCCATTCCATACTTCTAACAGTTAACGAGACAGCAGTGATCCTTCATCTATCAGCAGCTACCTATTCCGTCCCGGAAGAACCAGTGACCTGAACTTCGTCAATGCTATGCACTGAGCCTCCCAGTTCTTTGATGCGCTCTACCAGGTGCTCAAAGTTAATATCACTGCCTTCGACTTCAACAATGATGCTTTCAGTTTTTTCATCAACCGCGGCAACGGTTAATCTAATCTGGACCTCATTCTCCTGCTCTGCCAGAGCAGAGGCAAACTCCAGCGAATTGGGCTGGTGCGGCTTGAGGATATCAAGAGTCACTTTTTTTACTTTAATCATAATATCAACCTTAGCAGATTGCCCCTCGCATTTGCACAAGGAGAAATGGAAATTGCAGAGGACATGCAAAATAACGCTTTATTAACAAGGCAGATGAAAAGGTACCCTTTTCATGTTCCATAGTTGCCGCAATGCTTCCCATGATAGCTTTATTCAATTTTTGACTATACCTGCCAGTTTATTTCAGTCTGTCCGTGCTGCTTCAAGAAGTGATTAACCGTTGAGAATGGGCGACTCCCTAGGAAGCCACGATACGCTGAAAGCGGAGAAGGATGAGACGAACGAAGCACCAGATGTCGTGAAGTATCAATCATTGCCCCTTTTTTCTGTGCATAGGCGCCCCAAAGTAAAAACACAACGGGAGACTCAAGTGTATTAACAACTGAAATAACTTTATCGGTAAAGATTTCCCAGCCCTTACCCTGGTGCGCGTTTGCCTGACCCTGTTCAACGGTTAAAACACTGTTAAGCAATAACACGCCCTGATTCGCCCAGCTCTGCAAACAACCATTTTGATTCTTTATGCCAAGATCATCATTCAATTCCCGAAAGATATTAATCAGTGATTTAGGAAGCGGATTTACCTCAGGCATTACCGAAAAACACAGGCCATGAGCATGTCCCGGTGTCGGGTAAGGATCCTGCCCCAGGATCACCACCTTGACCTTGTCCAGTGGCGTACTGTTAAGCGCATTAAACCACAGACTGGAATGTGGAAAAATCATCTTAGCTTTATTTTTTTCTGCAGATAAAAAGGCTTTAAGCGATTTCATATAATCTTTATCAAACTCTGGCAGTAAATAATCAGCCCAGCTTTTATCAAATGGCAGTTGATCGGTTGTTGTCATTATTTACCAGCATGCCAGGAGTGGCTTTGAGTTTTATACGGAGTCCAGGCCAGCACCTTATTAATATTATCCGAGACATGAATTGGTATCCGCTGCCTGCCACACCGGCTGTCTTTATACTTTTCCTTTAATATTACTGCCTTTAATTAGCTCATACCAGGGACAGATAAAAGTAAAGAATACCTAAGGTAGCCGCAATGCCAAGAATTCCCATGAGGATCGTACTTCCATGATTCTTGCGCCAGCCATGGAGTATCCAGTAGGTTTCCAAACCAACAAAACCAGCCGCTGCACCGTAGGCTACAAAAACATTCTTGTTTTCAAGATCCGAGGCTGTGATAAAAACAATGTAAAAGGCAAATGCAACCGTTACCGGAATTAAGGAAAATATCCAGTTCTCAGCCTCATCTGGACCCCTGCCGGTTGTTAGCAACTTGTTCAGTTTATTTTTTTCGGCCATTGTTTCTAACTCCTATAAAGATTAAAAAACGATATATTAAAACAAATAACAGGCAGCAATTATTGACTAATATCAAGTTTAGTTAATAATCTATTAACAATGCTTACGCGGTGGTTACAGTCACCGATAAATTCAAATGACACTGACAGCCGCAGGGATGCGCACTACTGTCCGGAATAAATTAAATTATCAAGGAGATCAGCAATACAAGAGGTCGAGTGTTGTATCAGGCACCGAGACCTGAATCGGTGCAACCTGCCCGAAAGTCGCTGTGAATACGACCTACACGGATGGTGGAAGTGCAGGTGTTGCATATGTCCATGAATGGACGGTAGTAGGGTAACGCAGGAGCTGTTACTGAGGAGAAAATATCTGTCGTCCCTGTAGGCTTGACGGTAGCATCCGATCCACAAGGATGTGGGAAGTGCGGAAAATGCAGGGAGCAATTTTCTGCCATGCTACCGACAGTCTCGAAACCAAATGACGGTGAATACTTATGCAACACTAAACATACGGTTCATGATAATCATTTATGATGTACCGTTGGTTTGTGCCAGCCGCCAACACAATCTTTAGTCAGTTCATCCATGTCCGGAACGTCCCAGGTACCAGCACGATAACGCTCGACCGAAACCTTGTTTTCCCATGCCTGTAGAATCGGCTCGACAATTTCCCATGACATTTCGACTTCATCGGCACGTGAAAATAATGTGCCATCACCGGTAAGTACGTCATGCATCAGTATTTCATAGGCATCTGCAACCTCTTTAACATCATCTGCATAAGGTGCGCGCATTACCATGGTTTCATTATCCGTGGTCAGACCCGGCTTCTTGGCATTTAAACGAAACACCACGCCCCCTTCCGGTTGCAGACGAAATACCAGGGCGTTCGCTTCCGGCACCGAAGCATGACTGTCAAACAGGTTAAATGGCGGCTTGCGAAAGCGGATCATAACTTCTGAGGCTTTCGATTTCATCCGTTTACCCGTCCATAAAATAAACGGCACTCCCTGCCAGCGCCAGTTATCGATATAAAAGCGCACCGCCGCAAAAGTTTCCGTGGTCGAATCCGGCGACACATTTTCCTCGGAAACATAAGCGGGTGCTGATTCGCCGTCAATAGTGCCGGATGCATATTGTGCCGATACCGTGTGTATTCTGACCTCTTCCGGTTTAATACGGCGTATCGCGCTTAACACTTTCATCTTTTCATCGCGTACCGCATCAGCAGTAAACTCAACCGGCGGCTCCATCGCCACCAGCGTCATCATCTGCATAATGTGACTTTGAATCATGTCTCTTAAGGCGCCGGACTTTTCGTAGTATTTAGCACGGTACTCTATGCCCAGCGTTTCGGCTGTGGATATCTGGATATGATCAACGTAATTACGGTTCCACAGCGGCTCCATAATACTGTTGGCAAAACGATACACTAACAGGTTCTGCACACTTTCTTTGCCCAGGTAATGGTCGATACGATAGATCTGTTCTTCTTTAAACACCAGCTGCAGTTCTTTATTCAACGCACGGGCGCTTTCCAGGTTATGCCCAAACGGTTTTTCGATTACCAGTCGGCGGTAACCTTCCTCTTCATTGGCAAGACCCGCTTTGTGCAGCCCATCTGTGACTTTGACATACCACTCGGGTGGAATGGCGCAATAAAACATCGCATTTTTTTTGCCATCAAGTATCACCAGTGATTCAGCAAGACGCTGGTAGGTTGTTTCGTCACCGAGATCACCCGGCACCATGATCAGGCGCGAACGAAATTTTTCCCACTTGCTTTCATCTTCGACAATTTCTGGAGAAAATTCCTGCATGCCTTTACGCACCAGGTCGAGCCACACCTCTTCTGTACGATTGTTTACTACACCGATTATCTTGCTATCGGTATGCACCAGGCCACAGCACAACATGCGTACCAGTGCCGGCATCAGTTTACGTTTGCTCAGGTCACCGGTAACACCGAAGATGACTATATTAGTCGGGTCTGCGGTCACCATTCTTTGATCAGTAGTTACCATTGTCCACCGCCACTTTTTCAAAAAACATTATTGCTAATTTCATTTTCAACTCTCTTTTTTTATTGTTTCAGTTTAGTAGAGGTGTGCATGATGATAAAGGGCGTATGCCGGGAGCGCTAGCTTTACACACGCGTGGCACAGAAAACGTGCCCACCCTACTAAGTTTTTTCAGGCCACGCTTTTGAATGCCTGTTCATTGCTATGCTTTCCCTGTGGTTTTTCCTGTGATGACTTTTCCTGTGATGATTTTTTTTGGGGCACAGCTTCCAGCAGCAACGAAGAGGCCATTTTTTTTGGCACATGCAGTCCCATCAACTGCAGTACGGTGGGGGCGATATTAACCAGGCCACCGCAACAGGAAAGTTTCCAGGTTTGTTCATCGATAATCATACACGGCACCGGGTAAGTGGTATGTTTTGTGTTCGGTTCGCCTGTTGCAGGGTCCACCATCTCTTCGCAGTTGCCATGGTCAGCAGTGAGGATAATGGAATAACCGGCATTGCTGGCATGTTGCATTAACCTTCCTGCCTCGGTATCGAGCGTTTCCACTGCTTTAATTACCGCCTCTTCGATTGCCGTATGGCCAACCATATCAGCATTGGCAAAGTTGACCACGATAAAGGCATGTTCGGCTGAATCAATAGCATCGATAACCGCATCAGCCACAGCAGCGGCACTCATCTCTGGCTTTAAGTCATAGGTTGCAACTTTTGGTGACGGCAGTAACTTGCGGGTTTCACTCGGTAAAGGCTGGTCACCGCCGCCATTAAAGAAATAGGTCACGTGAGCAAACTTTTCTGTTTCTGCACAATGAAAATGTTTTAATCCGGCTTTAGCCAGCACTTCGACCAGCGTCTGTTTAGGTTGATCATGTTCAAATGCGTAGGCCATGCCCAGAGAATGATCATACAGCATCATACAGGTCACATTGGCACGCGCTACATCACTACCCCGCTCAAAAGCATCAAAATGTTTCCAGTCAAGGGCTGCCACTAGTTGACGCGGCCGGTCCTTGCGGAAATTAAAAAAGACAAGTTCATCACCGTGCTGGATATTTTCAGCGCCGGGCAAACGCACTGGTTTGATAAACTCATCATTCTCATCCAGTGCATAGGCGCTTTCTATTGCTTCAGATGCGCTGTTAGCCATACGGCCTTCACCGAGCACCAGGGCAGACCAGGCCAGCTTTGTTCGCTGCCATCGCTTGTCGCGATCCATGGCGTAGTAGCGTCCCATGACGGTGGCGATAGAACCACCGGCGGACTGTAATGCTGCTTCTACTGCTGGCAAATAATTCAGTGCACAGCGCGGCGATGTGTCGCGGCCATCGGTAATCATGTGCAGCAGCGGTTTTACTTTTTGCTGTTCGCACATGCTGATTAACGCCAGCAGGTGCTTGACATGACTATGTACGCCGCCGTCAGAAACCAGTCCGGAGATATGCAGGGGACGATTATTTTCACGCGCCCGTGTCATGGCATTAATCAGTGCCGTGCTCTGAAAAAACTCGCCGTTCATTATCTTGTTATCGAGCTGAACTAAATCCTGTTCGATAATTATGCCGCTGCCCATTGTCATGTGGCCGACTTCTGAATTGCCCATCTGCCCGTCAGGCAGGCCAACAGCAGACCCTGATGTATTGATTAATGTGTGCGGGTTAGTTGCAAACCAGTGGTCGAAGTTCGGTGTCCTGGCCAGTGCAACCGCGTTATGTTTAGCACTAATATTGACGCCAAAGCCATCGAGTATGATCAGCAGGACCGGTCGTCGTGGCGCGAGCCTGGATGTTGTTAGTTTACGGGTAGAATCTGATTTGTTCATAGTATTAATTATATTCAAAGTCATCTCAATTGACACATATCGATAAATCCCTTTCACCTGGCTTCTGGTTATAAGTCAGGTTCCGCGCTTTTTTAAAGCTTCCAGATATCTTCGTTATATTCCCGCATGGTTCGATCTGTTGAGAAATATCCGCTACTTGCTGTATTGAGTATGCTTTTGTGTACCCAGCTTTCACGGTCTCGATAACAGGCTGCAGCATTTTCCTGGGCATCGACATAACTGCGAAAATCTGCAAGTGTTAACCAGTGATCACCCGGGCTGCGTATTGAAGCGATGATGTCATAGAATATGTTTGGTTCAAACAAATTGAAATGTCCACTCTCCAGTAAATTTATCACCGCCTGAAGGTCGGGGTCATTATCAATAAAACTTTGTGGATTGTAGTGCTGTTGCATTTCAGCGACTTCATCGGCCTTAAGTCCAAACAGGAAGAAGTTCTCTTCACCAACATGTTCGAGTATTTCGATATTGGCACCATCATAAGTGCCGATAGTAAGGGCACCGTTCATCATGAACTTCATGTTACCGGTACCCGAGGCTTCCTTACCTGCGGTTGAGATTTGTTCAGACAGGTCGGTTCCCGGAGCAATAACTTCCATAGCGGAGACATTATAATTCGGTAAGAACGCCAGTTTTAATTTTGCATTAACATCCGGATCACTGTTGATAATATCAGCCACATTGTTGACCAGTTTTATCAGCAGCTTCGCCATGTGATAACCCGGCGCAGCCTTGCCGCCTATCAGCACATTGCGCGGTGTCCAGTTTTTTGTGTCACCATTTTTTATCCGAATATATAGATGTATAACGTGCAGGACATTGAGCAGCTGGCGTTTGTACTCGTGAATACGTTTCACCTGCACATCAAACATGGCGTCAGGATTGAACTCAACACCACAGCTATCAAGAACCAGTTCAGCCAGTCGTTTTTTATTGGCCTGTTTAATATCAAACCACTTTTTATGGAAGTCCTGATTTTCCGGATTGGCGGATTCTTTCAGATAATGTATATGGCTCAGATCACCTACCCATTCATAACCGATCTGCTGCGTGATCAGCTCGGTCATTGCTGGATTTGCCCGTGCTATCCAGCGCCTCGGTGTAACACCATTGGTCTTGTTGTTGAATTTTTCCGGCCACATTTCATAGAAATCTTTAAACAGGCCTTCACACAATAAATCCGAATGTAACCTGGCAACACCGTTAACAGAGAAACTGCCGACGATGGCGAGGTAAGCCATACGTACCTGTTTATTGTCGTTTTCCTCGATGATCGACATTCTTGCCTGCCGGTTTGTATCACCCGGCCACTTGATGGCAACATCATGTAAAAATAATTTGTTGATCTGATAGATAATTTCCATCAGTCGCGGTAATAAGCTTTCCATCAAGCTGACTGACCAGCGCTCCAGCGCTTCTGGCAACAGCGTGTGATTGGTATAGGCCATGGTCTTTGTGGTAATTTCCCAGGCCGGTCCCCATTCCAGCTGTTTTTCATCAAGCAGTATACGCATCAGTTCTGCAACAGCAATGGTCGGGTGGGTATCGTTCATCTGAAACACGTTGAATTCGGCAAAAGACGAGTAGTCGGTACCATCCGTTTCTTCCCATAGCCTGATCACATCTTTAATGCTGGCAGAAGCAAGAAAATACTGCTGTCTCAGCCGCAGTTCCTTACCGCACTCGCTGGCATCATTTGGATACAAAACCATTGAAATATGTTCTGCATCATTTTTGGCTTCCACCGCATCCGAGTAACTGCCGGCATTAAACTCATCAAGATTAAATGCCTTGGTTGCCGTTGCCTTCCACAACCGGAGCGTGTTGATGGTGTCATTAGCATATCCGGAAATAGGCATATCATAAGGAATGGCGATGACATCATTGGTTTCAATCCAGCGCACCCGGTGGATACCCTGCGAGTCTTTGTAGTGCTTGGTACGTCCGCCAAAGTGAATAGTTTGTTCGTATTCAGGACGGGACACTTCCCAGGGGTTGCCATCACGTAACCAGTGGTCCGGCTCTTCGATCTGGTAACCCTTTTCTATATGCTGGCGGAACATGCCGTATTCATAACGAATGCCATAACCAATCACCGGTAATTCCAGCGTCGCACAGCTGTCCATGAAGCAGGCTGCCAGTCTACCAAGACCACCGTTTCCGAGACCCGCATCGGGCTCTTCTTCCATCAGGTCTTCAAGCTCAACCGAAAAGGTATTCAGTGCTTCACGTGTTTCTTTTTCGATATCCAGGTTAAGTAAATGATTACCCAGTGCGCGGCCGATCAGGAACTCCAGTGACATGTAATAGGCTTTGCGAGTACGGGGCTGTTTATGACGTATCCAGGTATTACTCCATCGCGCCATGATACGGTCACGGATGGTCAACGCCATGGCTTCATAAATATAAAACGGCACACAACCGAGAAAATGGCCAAGATGGTTTCTTAGATAACGGTGGAAACCTTCAGACAGTGATCGACTGTCTGCCTGCAGTGGCTCCATATCGGGAATTTTACTTGTGTCTACCCAGTTCTTCTTTGACATAGTTTTTCTCTTTACAATCTTTAGTTTTAAGTCGTAAGTTATAAGTTGTAAGTTTTAAGAACTTAAAACTTACAACTTAAAACGAGGTTATTTCCGGTACAGCTGCTGGTATTTTTTTGCACTTAACTCCCAGCCCAGTTCCTGTTGCATGGCCGTTTCACAAACCTGTTGCCACTGTTTAGGTTTATTGTATATTGTCAGAGCACGTCTGATCGTCGACAACAAAGCCTCAGCATTAACATCGTTAAATACAAAACCATTTGCTGTTTTGTCTTCTTGAGCCATAGCCGTTGCGTCGGTTACCGTATCAGCCAGGCCACCGGTGAAATTCACCACAGGTGGCGTACCATAGCGCAGGCTGTACATCTGGTTCAGGCCACAGGGTTCGAAGCGCGAAGGCATAATAAAAAGATCACAGCCCGCTTCAATCTGATGCGCTAAATCTTCAGAATAACCGATGTGCACATGCAGCCTCGACGGGTATTGCTCGGCCAGTGTCTGTAATTCAGTTTCATAGAGCATGTGTCCTGAGCCCAGTATGATCATCACCGCATCAGTCGTTGCAAAAAGTTCAGGCAACATTGCGGTGATCAGGTCTACCCCTTTCTGCTCAACCAGTCTGCCGATAAATCCCAGCAAAGGAACTTTTACCGCAGTTGATTCGACATGGGGTAAACCTGCCTTCTGCAGTAAATTCTGTTTGTTTGCTGACTTGGCTTTGACCCATTGCTGCCTGGCTTTGCCTTTTTTGAGGCTATAGTTTTGATGCAGGTAGCTGTCTGTTTGCGGGTTCCAGATATCAAGATCAATGCCATTGAGGATACCACTGAGCTTATCACCCAGATGCTGCAGCACACCTTCAAAGCGGTAACCGTATTCTGCTGTGCAGATTTCCCTGGCATAGGTAGGGCTGACAGTTGTAACCTGATCAGCAAACACCATACCCGCCTTGAGCATGGAGAGCCCGCCATAAAACTCAACATAATCCGGCGACCACCACTCGGGCGGCAGCGCCAGACTGGTGAAATCATCGTGCGAAAAATGGCCATCATAAGCCAGGTTGTGAATGGTAAAAACCGTCTTCGGGCGTGGATGTGACATGCTTAGAAAAGCGGGAACCAGTCCGGTTTGCCAGTCATGACAGTGCACCACATCAGGAACCCAGTCGGTGCCGGGTATGCCTTTTGCCATCTGCGCAACCGCACGGCTAAATACGGTAAAACGTTCTGCGTTATCAGGCCAGTTAAAACCGTCTGAATGCACATAGGGATTGCCCGGTCTGTCAAACAGTGATGGTACATCGATCAGGTATAAATAATCAGCAAGACCGTCATGATGCGCCTGTAAAACACGTACCCGGTGGGTAAGACCTGCACCGGGCAGGTCCCAGTAACCCAGTTCTTTTAATGAATCGACTGAAGCCAGCACATCTCTGTAGGCAGGCAGTACCAGCCTGACATCATCACCCAGCTGGTTTAGCGCGATTGGCAGACTGTGCGCCACATCACCCAGGCCACCGGTTTTGATAAAGGGAAACGCCTCACTGGCAGCAAATAAAATATTCAAACTTACACCTTCTGGATAAACAGGGCTGCTAACGGCGGGATAGTTATTGTCAGGCTGTGTTCAAAACCGTGCTCCTGCTGTTTCTGAGTGTTGATCTCACCGCTATTACCCATATTCGAGCCACCGTACCAGGCAGCATCAGAATTAAATATTTCTTTATAGGCACCTGCTTCCGGTACACCAAAAACGTAGTCTTGCAGAGGTTTCGGGGTGAAGTTGAACACGCATAAAACCGTTTCATCTCCAGCACGGCGGATAAATGCCAGCACTGAATTATCAACGTCATCACAGCTGAGCCACTGAAAACCCTGGAGGTCAAAGTCGTAGACATGTAATGCAGCCTGTTCACGGTAGAGCTTGTTAAGATCACAGATCTGATTGCACAGACCCGCATGTTTGTCCATGCCGGCCACTTCCCAGTCCAGCTGTTTGCCTTCACTCCATTCATCCCATTGACCAAATTCACTACCCATGAACAGCAGCTTCTTACCCGGGTGCGCATAGTGATAGGCATACAGTACACGCAGGTTGGCAAATTTCTGCCAGACATCACCCGGCATTTTGTCCAGCATGCTGCGTTTCATATGAACCACTTCATCGTGCGAAAAAGGCAGCACAAAGTTTTCACTGTAGGCGTAAAGCTGGCTAAAGGTCAGCTGGTTCTGGTGAAAGCGCCGGTACAGAGGATCGGTCTGCGCGTAATCCAGGGTATCGTGCATCCAGCCCATGTTCCATTTCATGGAGAAACCCAGACCACCGCCATCTGTCGGACGTGACACCATGGGCCAGTCGGTACTCTCTTCTGCCAGTGTTACCACACCGGGGAATTCAGCGTGGACAACATTGTTCAGGTTCTTCAGAAAATCGATGGCTTCGAGGTGCTCGCGGCCACCATGAACGTTCGGTGACCATTGCCCGTGTTCGCGTGAATAGTCCAGGTACAACATGGAAGCGACCGCATCGACGCGTAAACCATCAATATGAAATTCTTCTATCCAGTACACCGCATTGGCGATCAAAAAATTACGCACTTCATTGCGGCTGTAATTAAAGATCAAGGTGCCCCAGTCGAGGTGTTCACCCTTGTTCGGGTCACCGTATTCATAACAGGCCTCACCGGTAAAACGCGCCAGGGCAAATTCATCGCGTGGAAAATGCGCCGGTACCCAGTCGAGAATAATACCGATGCCATTTTGATGCGCGGTATCGATAAGGTAACGCAGTTCATCCGCACTGCCGTGTCTTGATGTTGGCGAAAAATACCCGCTGACCTGGTAACCCCAGGATTCATCCAGCGGATGTTCGGTGAACGGCAAAAATTCGATATGGGTGTAACCCAATTTTTTCACATAAGGAATAAGCTGTTCGGCCAGTTCGGTGTAACTTAAAAAACCACCATCTTCATGGCGTCGCCACGAGCCCGCGTGCACTTCGTAGATCGACATCGGCTCATGCAGCCATTGCCATTGCTGGCGATGTGTTAGCCACTCGCTGTCCGCCCAATCATAGGCATCAGAAGTGGCGATTTTGCTGGTGGTGTCCGGACGTACGCCCATGGAGCGTGCATAGGGATCTGTTTTCTGCAGGATCTCATCACTCTGGGTACGGATCTCAAACTTGTAGTTATCTGCAACGTGCAGTCCCGGTATGAAGAGTTCCCATACGCCCGAACCACCACGGTTGCGCATCGGGTGGCGCAGACCATGCCAGCCATTGAAGTCACCCACTACGCTGACACGTTTGACATTCGGCGCCCAGACGGCAAACAAACAGCCGTCAATACCATCAATTTGCTGTAGCCGTGCGCCGAGAAAACGGTAGGCATGCAGATGGGTTCCTGCGGAAAACAGGCCCAGATCAAATTCGCTAAGTATCGGCTGAAAACTGTACGGTGAGACCGCAACATGTGCTTCAAGTGAGCCTTTTTCTATCCAGCGCAAACTGTAATGCGGCGGCAGATTATCCCTTTGTGTTTTGCTGATGGCTATTTCAAAAGTATCAGAGCCTTCACGCCGTGACATGGGGCCAACGCCTTCCAGCTCAACACTCTCTGCTGATGGCATAAATGCACGCACCACATAACCCGGGCGCCCTGGATGTATACCCAGCAATTCGAATGGATCATGGTGATGGCCATGCTGTATTTTTGATAATGCTTCAACCATTTTATTTCTTCTATCTTGATTATGCCGGCGCGACTGTATTGCCCGCAGCATTTTGAATATTAGCCCCAACGGGGTGAGGCATAGGAATATGCCGGGTAATTTGTTTCTGCCAGATCATTATGAATTATTTCAACTGTTGGCTTCAACCAGCCTGTGTGCTTTTTCATTACGCAGGCGCATTTTTTCCATGCGACTTGTGTCGTGCTGCAGCTCAATTTGCTCCCATTGAAACTGCCATTGCCAGTTTCCGGTGATTGTGCCGGGCGTATTCATTCTTGCATCTGAATCGAGATACAGACAATCCTGTATCGGGATTATGCAGATATTTGCGCGTGAATACATGGCAATATCAACCATCTTTTCTACTACAAGATCTGCCATCTCTGCAGTGTCAAACCAGCAGTTGTTACCGTCTGTTGCTGAATCGTCAACAACCGCCAGGTTCAACGTCTGTAACACGTGTTTTTTAACATGTTCGTCAAGACTATTAAACCACCCTTTCGTGGTATCGTTATCATGGGTGCCCGTATAAACCACGATATCTTCTTTTATGTTTTTCGGTTTATGAGGGTTGTCATCAAATTCATCGAAACCAAACTGCAATATCGACATGCCAGGTAAATGGTATTTCTTTCTTAATGCGGTCACTTCCGGCGTGATAACACCCAGGTCTTCAGCGACAAAAGGCAGCTGATCGTGGCAGTCCTCTAGACTCGACTGTAATGCCGACAACAACTCATCACCGGGTATTTTCTGCCAGTGGCCATCAACTGCCGTTTCGCATGACGCATCGATCACCCATGCCGCTTCCAGGCCTCTAAAGTGATCAATACGTACCAGGTCGAACAGTTCAAGATGATGATCGATTCTGGACTTCCACCATGCGAAGTCATCTTCTCGCATGGTATCCCAGTCATAATGCGGATTGCCCCAGCGCTGCCCGGTTTCAGAAAAGTAGTCAGGCGGTACGCCGGTAACCACCGTCATGCTGCCGTTCTGATCTAACAGAAACCATTCAGGATGCGCCCACACATCGGCGCTGTCATGACCGATATAAATAGGCATGTCACCAAACAGCAGTATGCCCAAAGCGGATGCTTTTTGCCTGATCTCGTGCCAGCGTTTATGCAACTGGTACTGCTGCCATTTCAATTCTATGATCGCCTGTTCATACTGCTGATGAGACTGTTGCAGAACGTCTGCATCACGGAATTTCCACCGCTCCGGCCATTCGACCCAGGGCGCATCGTTAAAGTGCTGTTTCAGAACTTTGAACAAGGCATAATCATCCAGCCAGAACCGTTGCTTATTACAGAAGCCGATGAAATCAGTGTTTTTTTCATCGATGCCTGCCGATTGTGCTGAGGCTGCCGGCAGCAGCAAAGGGTTAAAGGCAAAAGCTGAACTGCATTGATAAGGCGACAAACCGGACTGCGGTTCCCCCAGTGGCAATACCTGCCATACACTGAAACCGGTATCAGCCATCATCTGCAGCCAGCGGTCTACATCACCATCCAGTAAACCCGAAGGCAGTGATGTCGGGTGCAGCAGAATGCCTGCGCGTCTTAGTTGAAGCTCGGAAGGTTCCATTTTTGTCCAGTCTATTCGGGGTTAGATGATGTTTGGCTTAGCTGACATTTCTCAGCATGGTACCGGCATTCTCTGCACTACCGCCACCCATTGACAACGGCTCATCCAGGTTATCGGGTATCGGAAGTTTAAGCAGCTGGTACAGATTTTTCAGCTGAACCCGAAACAATTGATCAAAATCATTGACACTTTCCGATGCATTGACTTCACCGAACCACCAGAACCAGTCGGAACCTTCACAGATAGCCAGTTGACGTGTTGCCTTCTCAGCCTCTTTATCGTTTAATTTACCGGCTTTGAAAACTTTGTCATAAGCCTGCTTGGCTTCGATCAGGCGGTCCCATGCCCTGTTCTTGTCAGGCTCACCGATCCATGTTGAAAATGAACCGTAGACCCAGCTGCCGGCACACAGATTTTCGAGTTCATGTGTTTTGGCATTTTCGCTCATTTTAGAAAAAGTTGTTGCTGACACCAGGTGATGGTCAGATAAAGTTTTATAAAGATGATCCAGAAAATAATAACCATTATGCGGGTAATACTCCCAGGCATTTTCACCATCGAGGATGATTGAAACAACATGCCGGTTCGCACTATCACCAAGAAAATCGGCAATATTCACCAGGTGGTTAACCAGGTCGTTAGCCGCATCGACTGAGTTCATTTTGCTGTACTCAAAACCGATCAGGTCAGACAGACCATCATCGCGGAAAAACAGTTTAGGTTTGTAACCTTTTAATACATAAGGATGAAAAAGTGCACGTTTGCTGTGTACCTTTTCCGTATCATAGTTACTGAGCTGCATACTGTTGCGCCATACGCCTTCACCGGATGCCGTCCACTTAAAACCAAATTCTTCAACAAGTGCCACTGCATCATCTGAAATAGCACCTTCAGATAACCAGATGCCCTGTGGTCGAAGTCCAAAATAATGTTCGAAGCAGTTAATGCCCTGTTGAATATGCCAGCGGGAACGTTCCTCACCGTCGGGATAGACGATACAGGCTGGTGTTGGTGCATCAGGCTGGGTACACACCATGTTACCCATGTCATTCAACAGCGGAATAATCGGGTGACCATATGGTGTCATCGACAGTTCTATCTGGCCGTTTTCTGCAAGTTTTCTGTAACGCGGGATCAAGTTGGAAATACTGTCATAGAAAAGTTGCAGCAATGCTCGCCGGTCAGTTTCATCAAACAGGTTTTCCTTGTTAATCAGATCTTTTGATGTCTGCGTCTGCTTCAGCGCATGACCAAGCCAGGCCAGGTGATACCAGACCAGCACATCAATAAAATACTGTGGAGTCAGGTATTGCATACAGACTGCATCTTCCTTATTGCACAGGCCGTCCGGGAACATGTACTTGAATGGCTTGAGCAAACTTTTGAAGGCCGGATAAGGATCAATCATTTTTTCCGCATTGGCTCGCTGGCAGTCCTTTAACAGCTGATAACGCTCGAGCGGTGCTTCAGGAATCGGCTTCGCGCCCGCCAGCAGGTTAAGCATCGGGTCTTTCATCACCTGACCTTTATCAAGCCAGTTTTTTAATTGCGATGCGTAATCATCCAGCTGCTCCAGCAGTACCGGTGCAAAATTAACCACAACATGCATTTTCGGGTGCGCTTCCAGGTGCGTCACCATGTCTTCATAATCTTTTACTGCATGCAGGTAAACCCAGGGCAATTTATAATCACCATCGATACCCTCCTGATACCAGGGCTGGTGCATATGCCAGCACAAAACAAAGTTAACAGCATTGTCGCTGCCTGTCGTTGACTCTTTTTTATTACTCATAGTATTCGGCGCATGCTATTCGGCGCTAGTTTTTTTGTTGTTATATTAGGCCGCAGTCGGATTTTCTGTGACCGGATTAGCTTTGGTCAGCGTGTCTTTATCAACAACATAAAGATGCTGCCCCAGCATTTCAGGTGTAACCAGAACTATACCGCTTTCCGTTACATGAAACCGCTCACGGTCAAGCTCCAGATCTTCACCGATAACAGTGTTGTCTTCAATAGTGCATGCCTTGTCGATTATGGTGCGTGTAATACGGCAGTTTCTGCCAATCGACACCTTAGGCAGGATCACGCTGTCTTTGATCACCGAACCGCGTTCGATCTCAGTGGCAAAGAAAATGACGGATCGTTTAATGCGGGCGCCGGACAGTATGCAGCCACCCGAAACCAGTGAATCGATGGCCTGACCGCGCCTGCCGTCATCATCAAAGACAAATTTGGCCGGTGGATGCTGAGTCTGATAGGTCCAGATCGGCCAGTCGCGGGAATACAGATTGAGTTCGGGTTCAACTTCACACAACTCCATATTTGCCGCCCAGTAAGAATCAACCGTACCCACATCACGCCAGTAAGCTGATTCGCCTTCACTATTGAGAAACGGGTAGGCACGGGCATTACAGGTCGAGATGCTCTTTGGCACGATGTTTTTACCAAAATCGTGTGCTGAGTCCGGGTCCTCGGAATCAGCAATCAGGCTGGCATAAAGGTAAGCCGTAGAAAAAATATAAATACCCATTGATGCCAGCGCCTTGCCTGGTTTGCCCGGCATTGCCTCGGGGTTTTCCGGCTTTTCAGCGAATTTTGTTATCCGGTAGTTTTCATCGACAGACATAACACCAAAATCTTTGGCTTCTTCGAGCGACGCCTCGATACAGCCAACCGTCAGATCCGCTTCCGAGGACACATGATCGTACAGCATCCTGGAATAGTCCATGGTATAGATATGGTCGCCGCCCAGAACGATGACATTCTCCGGTGCATGGCGGCGAATGATATCGATATTCTGGTACAACGCGTCGGCCGTACCCCGGTACCATTGATTATCAACACGTTGCTGTGCAGGTATAATTTCGACAAACTCACCGATCTCAGCGCGCATGAAACCCCATGCCCGCTGTAGATGCCGAATCAACGAATGTGATTTGTATTGTGTTAACACACCGATGCGGCGCAAGCCTGAATTGACACAATTGGACAGTGCGAAATCGATAATGCGGTATTTACCACCGAACGGTACCGCCGGTTTAGCCCGCCATTTTGTCAGCCCCTTTAACCTGGAACCGGCACCACCGGCCAGCACCAGCACCAGCGTTTTACGCGTCAGTTCGGAACCGGTATTCGAGTCCGTGTAGTAACGGTAGTGTTTAGACTTTGTTTTTGAACTGTTGCTCATTCTTATTCCTGTTATTTTGATGCCTGCTGTAGTGATTGCGGCTGTTGTGGTTTCGGCTATTGTGATCTATGTCGTATTTTACTGTGTTGTGCCTATAGCTTCTGACATAGCGCATGGCTTTTGACATGGCACCAAGCACACCAACACGGTCATTGGTGACAAGATAGACCGCTATCTGCTCGACCAGTGTCCGCATTCTTCCCTTATTCAAATAAGCATTAATAAATTCTTCTGATTGCATTTTATTTATTATTTTTGCAGCGATGCCAGGCGTTACCCGCACAAAACTGTTACAACGATACCAGGCCACCGCCGTATAAAATTCGTTCATATGATGCATGGCCAAAAGACTGCCGCAAAAACCGCGGCAATTCTATCTGAATTTCATCGACAGGTGCAAAATCAATATGTCCACCTTCGGTGTCATGGGTGCTTGTCGTGTTGCTGTTATCTTCATGGTCACCTTCAGCCCAGGCTACACCGAGTCCTGTTTCCGCACCGACAGCAACCCGTATCGAATTCGCTGCTGAGGTAGCGTTTTTCATATAAAACATTAAGCGCTTCGTGCACATCGGCAAGAATCAACCGGGTTTTGGTGCCACCTGCATCTGCAACAATAATACTCATCAAATAGACTCATGAAAAGCAGGGATTATACCCTCTGCGGCCCAGTCCCTGAAAGGTATTTAATCATCGAATATAAAATTTGTGTATCTACAGGACAAGCAGTGAACAGGGTGTTCCTGGCTTATATCTAAAAACCCCGATATTAATCTGTCGTTCTTGATTTGTACTTCTTGTTATATTGTTCAGATTCAACGCCTGACCTGTGTGCCTGCTATCGACAGCAGGCAATCGAAATCATAAATCTGAATCTTTCGCCGGGTAACTTCCAGCATACCACTATCCTGAAATCGCCTTAGTGTGCGACTGACCGTCTCTATGGCCAGCCCCAGGTAATTAGCAATATCCTGACGTGTCATGGTTAATTCAAATGCAGATGCAGAATGCCCAAGCTTAACAAAATGCCTGGAAATATTTACCAGAAAACTGGCCATGCGGCCATCAGCGTCTTTCCTTGCCAGCATCAGCATCAGATTATGATCACGAATCAAACATTCTGAAATCAGTTTGAAAAAACTCTGCCCTAAATCCCGGTTTGGTAAGTCCAACAGTGGTATTTTGCAAATTGTGGTTGTTTCCAGAGCAACCGTTGAAGAAATATAATTATCAGCGCCCATGCCATCAAGCCCGAATACATCACTGGCCAGATAAAAGCTCAACACCTGTTCCTCGCCATCCTCCATTATTACATAGGACTTGATTGACCCACTGCTAATAACATAAATCGCCTCTGCGCCATCACCAGCGCGAAAGATATGCTCCCCGCGTAAAACCACCCGCCTGTTTTTCAGTAACTGATATGAATGATCCTGAGCGATGGTCAATTGTTCTGCCAGGCAGTCACCGTTTATAGCACAACTGCAGCATGATAAAACCTCTAACGATGGCTGGGCGTAACCTACCCCACTGGTTAACGGAGTGACAACATTGTCTCTAACTGTTTTTTGTAACTGCATAGCCATAAGATTACCCCCAGTTTCAACAGGGCAATAGCATGGCCTGTAAATCGCTGCCATACCATAGGGGATCCCCTGACACCCATATAGGGATATACTTGCATTAAGACAATGGATTTTCTAGTAACATACGCCTGTGAAAAAACTACACACATTTTTATTGCCTGTTTTTATCATGGTGACCTCAACACTGGTGGTCGTCGCTATTTCTATCAGCTCATTATACTTTGGCCTGATCGAACTGGTTGACTCCGGTCTGATCGAGGAAAGCAGGCTCAGTGAAATCCACGCACCCTTTTTTCTTGCCAGCGGTATAGCAGGAGCAGCCACTTTGTTTGTCGTTATGCTCGCCAGTGTTATTTACTTTCGCATCACCCAGCCGTTGGCGCAAAAAATTGAACAACAGGCGGAAACTTTTCACACGCTGGCAAAAACCGCACACGAGGGAATTTTTCTGATCGATATTCACGGTATGATCCAGTTTGTAAACCCGGCAGCAGAGAAGCTGTTTGGTTATGCCACAAAAGAACTGCAAGGCAAGAACATCAAACAGTTGATGCCCACACCACATCGAGAAAAGCACGACGACTATATAAATAACTACCTGAAAACCGGCATCAAAAACATTATTGGTAAAGGACGACAGCTGGTAGGACAGCGCAAGGACGGAAGCACGTTCCCGATGTATCTGTCAGTAGGAGAAATCCAGTTAAAACATAGCCATCTGTTTGCCGGCCTGCTTATGGACCTCAGTACACAGCAGACACTGCAGCGAGAAATTCTTGCTATACCGGCCCGTGAACAGCAAC
>Ga0164313_10000200_pt1 | contig 44092 bp, 67 predicted proteins | sample GuaBasSedimGuay4_FD_113735 | JGI IMG/M metagenome (GOLD analysis project Ga0164313, IMG submission 113735) | Subseafloor sediment microbial communities from Guaymas Basin, Gulf of California, Mexico - Guay4, Core 4569-4, 0-3 cm | ecosystem: Environmental > Aquatic > Marine > Hydrothermal vents...
TGTTTTGATAATATGGTATTCTGGAGTTAGGAGGGAAAAAACAGGAAAATGACAGAACTTAAAACTTTGAAGGATTTTGATTGGAATAGTAAAACTTTAGCAATGGAATTAAAAAAAGAAGCAATCAAGTGGGTGAAGGAAGATTATGAACAAATGAGATGTGCAAGAGTTGGAATGGAAACTATGATTAGAAGATGGATGAAACGTCTCAACATCACAGAGGAGGATTTGAAATGATAGTTGATTTTGTAACAAGAACAGAATTAAGAAGGCTTGTAAAAGAAGAAGTTGAAAAGAAAGTAGAAGCAAAGATTAAGCCTTTAGAAAAACAAGTTGGTAAGTTAAGAACTTTAGTAAATGATTTAGAGAGGATAATTAAATGATTAATGTTATTGTTTTTATGGGTATTTGTGATTTATTTTTATTACTTTTTATTAAAAACATTTTATTGGAGGAGAGTAAATTAAAATGACACGAAAAACAAAAATGATAACTGTTAGCTGTATAGGAATTGTAATCTATTTACTTTTGATTTGGGCTACATTATTTAATTATAAAAATGGGTTGTTCTTAGCTACAGTTCAAATGCTTCTTGCCTTTGCTGGGGGATATATTCTCAAACAAATAAACGTCTGGACGAGGTTATATAAATGAAAGGAAATTTTATACACTACTTTATGTTTTTAATTTGTGCAGTTGGATTTTTTGGAAACCTTAATTTTCTTGCGACAAATTTTAACTGGTTTAATGTTGTTGCTGGTCTTGTTTATCTCTGGGTTTTCTTAATCGTGGACTACGATAGGAGTAACAATGGCTAAAGAAGATATTTATTTTGTTCTTTGGTTCACGTTTATGCTTGGAATATTTTATAACTTAAGTATACAAATATTAAAAGGTTGGACTTTCTTTTTGGCTCTGCCCCCTCTTTGTTTGCTTTACCTCTTACTTTTAATTTGGACTAGGAGGATAATAAATGGATGAAGGAAATTATGGAAAACCAACAACAATGAAAGAATTTGACAAGCAATCAAATGAAAAATTAAGGCCAGTCAATAGAAAAGTTGTTGATAGAAATTTTTATGAATTAATTAAATGGAGCTTATGGATTTTTTTTGGATTAGTTTTAGTGCTTGGTTATGCTGTATTGAATGATTCTTTCAAATCTGAAATCTCTTGCCCTAGCTGTCCAGCAATTCCTGAATGCCCTGCTTGTCCAATTTGCCCATCAAATAATATAAGTTGTAATCCTTCATTAAATTGTGGTGCTTGTAATCTTCCCCCCAACTTAACAGTTACCTTGGCTAATAATTCATGAGCCTAGAAAAGATTAAATATCAACAACCATATAGTATTAAAATAAATACAGGAAATCCTGCACTGGATTATCACCTAACAATGAAAGAACATGGGAGACAAAAATATGAAGCTAAAAAGAAAATATAAAAAAATAAAAGTAAAACCAAGAAATGATTTAAAAGATGGAATTGTCATTGGAACATTAATAACTGTTATTCTTGCTCTAGCTTGTTTCACAATAGTTGTTTTCTATCAAGATAAATATGAGGGAAGTTTATCTGAATTATCTTTTGAAGATAAAGAAGACATAATTAAAAACTGTGAAAATTTAAGTATTGTTGAAAGTGCTAAGTGTGTTGAATTACAAGTTAGAAAAATATATAATTATAATCTTTCTAATGTTGGAATAATTTTAAACTTTACAGAATTAGTTAATGTTGGGGGGGTTTGTTCTCATTATGCTGACTTGTATTGCACGATAGGAGAAAAACTTGGATTCTATACAGAAGATGTTGTTATTGATACAGGTTATGGTACATCTTCAAAAAGCGATAGAAGAGTTAAAAAAGCTCATAAGTTCTGTGTATGGAGCAATGATGATGCTTATGTTATTTTAGACCAAACTAAAACATTTGAATTTAAATTTGCATGATGGCAAAAAACAATAAAAAAGATTGGAGTGGAGTATGTGCAACCACAAATAATAGAAATCAATGTGGGGAGAACTGTACCTTATTTCCAATTTGTAAAATTAAAATTCCTCAAGATGAATTAAAGGAGAAGTTGAAGGAACCTCTTTTAAAAAAAGGCATAATTAGAAGTGATGAACAAATGTTAAGATTTATTGACAAAATATTTGGAGGTAAAAAATGAAAGGGAATAATTGGATGATGCGTAACAAACAAAAAGATACAAAACTTAAAACTTTGAAGGATATTGAAGGATTAGATAAAGGATGTGCTAATTTAGCAAGACAAGAAGCAATCAAGTGGGTGCAGTTTAGAAGAAAAAATGTAATTGTTGATGCAGAAACAGATTGGATGGACTTCTTCAACATCACAGAGGAGGATTTGAAATGAAACGCATAACAATAATAATGGAGATTGAACCACTAGAAGGGACCAGTGAGGAAAAAATAAAAGCATACCTTCCAAATCTTATTAAACAAATAGAAAATTGGGGGACAGATAACTTTAGACATAAGACTAAAGTTTTTTTAGAAGGTGATAAGTCTTGAACTCTGGGAGAAAATAGTTTTTGTTATTTTGATTTTAAGCCTTCTAGGAATTATTGGATTTGCAATATGATATATGAAAAAAAAGAAAGGCAAATAGAGTATGAAGAAAGAACAGAACCAAAGTTAGATAATTCTTTATTCAAAAAAAAAGGGAACTCAAAAACATTCAAAGGATATATGATTCAAAAAATGAAGGAAGCCAGGAATTTAAATAACCTGGAGATGGTTTGGACTATCCAACACTTTTATAAAAAATATCTAGAATTTGAATCTAAAATTATGGTCCCTCTTGTTGAAATAGAGATAATTGAGGGGTGGAAAGGAAAAGATAAATTAAATATGAGTATGGGATTTAATAGTAATTTTTCAATAATAGAACACAGGAAAGAAAAAGAAACAGGGGAGGTGCATGATGTTCCCCATTTAATTCCTTTTGAGAATGTTAATAAAATACTTTGCATTATAAATAAATTAAAAATTAATGAATCAATCCCATATAGAAAAGTTATCTCAAGGATTATAAAAATGAATGACTTGCAACTCGGATTAAATGCTTTTAACGGTGGGAAAAATCGTTCCAAATATTATTTTCCTCTTTATTATTTTCCTGTAAAAATTCTTGAATCATTAAATTTTATTGATTATTCTGGGAGAGGGGTCATTACAAGAATAAAATGAGTAAAGGACAAATTGCCTGGAATAGGGGTGTTAAAATGTGGGAGGGGAAAAAACATCCAAAAGGAATGTTAAATAAAAAACACTCTAAATTAACAAAGAAAAAAATAAGTGATTCTTTGGCTGGGGGAAATTCTGCTTCTTTTAAAAAAGGACACAAGTTATCCGAAGAAACTAAGAAAAAAATAAGTTATGTGACTAAAGGTCAAAAAAACCCTTTTTATGGAAAAAGCCATTCCAAAGCATCTAAGAAAAAAATGAGTTTGTCCAGCCTTGGAAAACCATCCAAAAAGAAAGGCAAACCTTTATCTAAAGAAACTAAACAAAAAATTAGTGATGCAAGAAAAAAGTTAAAATTATTTGGAGAAAAAAATTCCTTCTTTGGTAAGCACCATTCTGAATCAACAAAAAAGATTCTTAGATATCATAGAGCAAAAAGAATATTCCCAAAGAAAGATTCTTCAATAGAAGTTAAAATTCAAAACTTTTTAAAACAATTAAACATAGATTTTTTCACTCATCAGTATATTAAAGAGATAGAGCATAGTTATCAATGTGATATTTTGATTCCTTCAATGAATCTTGTAATTGAATGTGATGGAAATTACTGGCATAAATATCCTATTGGAAATGATATTGACCACATCAGAACAAAAGAACTTTTAGAAAAAGGATTTAAAGTTTTAAGGCTTTGGGAATTTGAAATTAAGCAGATGGATTTAAATCAACTCAAATGTAGATTAGATTTAAGAGATTAGACTTTTGGTAGAAAGATTTATAAAGTATTTATTCTTATTAAATTCATCACCTCTTTTTGCCCAGGAAAAGGTTCAAAGAGACTTTAAAGAGTGTTGGTGGAGTAAGGGTTCGCTAGCCCCGAAGTCATGCTTGCTCTTTTTACTTTGGACCTGCTCCCAGGGTTAATAGTCATCACAAAAAAATATTTGCTTGGGCGAAACACCCAAGGGTGACGACTTCAATTAAAATGGAAAAAAAGAAAAGAACAAAGTGCGAAGTGTACTCAAGAATTGTTGGTTATCTTAGACCAATCGCCCAATGGAATGAAGGAAAGCAAGCAGAGTGGGAAGATAGAGTGGTGTTTGATGTTGAAAGTAATTAAGAAGTGCCCTGTTTGTAATTCATCTAAATTTAAGCAGAACATAGGCAAGGAAGAGTTTTTTTGCTCTAAGTGTAAGTATTTATTGTCTAAAGAAAAAAAGGCTCATATTAAGGAATTCTCCATTGGAAATTAAGGTGTTGTTGTATAACGAGCATTATGTATAACAATCAACTATCCACTATTAACCCTCTATTGATTGTTGATGAGCCCTCATGTGGGAAAAGTGGTAAGAAGTGTATAACGTATATAGTATGGTTATACACTTTCCTTTGAAATGACTTGTTTTTTCTATACTAAGATAAATAAAATAAATAAATAAATAAATAAATAGTATGTCTTCATCGAGTGTTGATAGTTATACACTTTTATGTGTTTACTCACCAATAGTTAGAAACATTTATATAGGGGTAGTATATAGTATATGGTATGAAAGATAAGGTGTTAAAATTATTGAAACAAAAAAAGAAGTTATCTACGTCAAGGGTTGCTGGTTATTTAGGAATAGATTATAATTATTGTTTAAAATTATTAAATGAATTGTTAGAGGAGAAGAAAGTCAAAAGAGAAGAAGAAACCCTAGCAACATATTGGAGTTTAAAATGAAACCATTGAATGAGAAAAGAGAAGAACTATATGATGCTTACGGAAAGAGAATACCAACAAGTTTTAAACTATTATTGAAAAGTCAAGATAAAGAAGCATTGAAGGGTTCTATTGAAGATATAAATACTTGGAGTACAGGAAAAGGGGCTAAAGAATCAATAAGAAAAGAAATAGTTCTTAGAATTTTAAGAAAGAGGTTTGGAGATTTAAAATGCCAATAAAAATTAAATTACCTGAAGTTAAAGTAGATACAAAAGAATCTGAACAAAGAACAAAAAGAATGTTTAGTGATGACATGGCTAAGGAAGGAATGTTATCTAAGATTTTAGTTTTTATAAAATTGTATGGTCCAATTTCTGTAACAGATTTAAAAGATAAATTGCAAGACTATTTAAAAAGAGAGATTGAAAGAGTTTATGTCTACCGTGCTTCTGATAGATTAGTTAAATTAAGTATTTTACATCGTGCAGCCGCAGGAGAAATTTTAGTTATGGATGAGGAAGAGAAGGAACCAATCCACCACCACATCGAAGCAAAGCACAGACAATTCTTATCTAACATGACCCCCCAATTTAAACAGAGATTCAGTAATAGGAACTATCTTTGGATAAATGGAGAGGGAGAAAAGTATGTTGAATGGTGTTGCAAATTAAATAACTTCGAGTATAAGAGTGGAAAAAAAAGTTGAGTGGACAAAAGAGCAGGAGATAATTATAGAGGAGATGCTCAAGGAATCTGAAATGATTGGTTATACTCAAGGGCATGATGAAGCTCTTAAAGATTTAATTGATGAATTGAAATCAAAACTTTATATAAGATGAAAAAAATGAAATTTAAAAATGCCTGGACTAAAGCGTTGTGCTTGATAGTAGTTGTATTGCTTGGTTTGTTTTTCCTAGTAATTTCTATGGCTACATTTGCTTGGTTGTCTCAGAGTTACCCCTTTTATCTCTTTGCTTTTTTTTTAATTATCATTTACTTTCTTCTAGTATATAAATTTAAAAAGGGTTTTAAAAAATGAAAAACATAAATGAAAGAATGGATGATTGGGAAAAATTAAAAAGAGAAGCACAAAAAGTTCAGGAAACAACAGGAAAAATCAAGGAGATGCATAAAACAAATTTAAATTATGGGTTTGAATTCTTTTATTTAAAATATGGAAATGAAAACAATTTATGATACTTATGGAAATCTTTTAATAAAAAAAAAGATAAAATAAATTTTGTGAAACCTTTTTTTGAAATAGATTCTTTTTCCAAGAAACCAAAAAAAGAAAGATTGATTAGAGTTTTGCATCATAGGACGAGATTAAAACCTGCTTTTGAAAGGTCTGGGCTTGGAATTTTTTTTGTAAAAAATAAATATAAACTTCTCGAACTTTCTTCCCATGTAAAATTTAAAAAAGCAAAGACTGTTCCAGGCTCAACAAAATTATTATTAGATTTAAATAATAATCAATATAAATTATCAGGAATTATGGGAGAAAACGTGTGGAAATCTGGAAAACCTGTAAAAACAACAAGTAAATTGCCATTCAGATTGAGGGGTAAAAAGTTACGAGGGTCTAAGAGTTATCCTCCTCACCGACTAACTAAAATCTGAGTTATCCTCCTCACCGAACAACTAACGAAACATTTATAAAGGAAAGATGTTTAATTCTGGTAACCCATTTATCATTCAATATTCGTATTACAATCTACAATGAACAACATATATGATACAGATGGGGAGCAGATTTCTTTAACTACTTGTGATGCAAGTTTTATCAAGCCTTTTATTATTGTGGATAGGCTGAGAGATAGGGAATTGAAACCAGAAATAGAACCATTTTCAAACATAAGAAAATTAAAAGAAATCGAATTTGTGCTTTATTCTAAAAATTTAACTAAAAAGAAAACCTGGATTAGAAATCAAAAGTTTTTTTTAAGTATTAAGCCAGAAGAAGAACCCTTAGAAAAGGGATTTAAAAAAATAAATAAATTGCCTGCAAACCATTTCTTTGAAATTGATACAGCAAATCATAAAATAAGAATTGTTGGGGCTTACTCACATCCTTCTGGATATGGAGACTGGATATATTATTGATGGCACTTGGACAGAATTTACACAAAATAAATAAATCATTTATGAATGATGAAAGCAGATTTAAAAAAATACAAATAAATGATATACCAATAATGATTGGAATTCATGATGAAATAATTTGTGTTCCTAGAGGGGAAGAGGTTTTTGCGGCGGCAATTGTTGGAAGCTCAGGGACTGGAAAAACTTTGCTAGCAAACAGATTTATTTCAGGTCTTTATCATCAATGGGATGCTAACATTGCAATCATGAATGATGTTTCAGAAGAAACTTATAAATGGTCCGAACCAATGACTAATAAGAATTTTAACTTGTTAAATGAAAAATATTTAAATCAACTCCCAGCACCTTCTCCCTTAGTTTATCTTTTTCCAAATTCAAAAACAATTACTCTCCCAAAAGATTTCAAAAAGAACTTTGTTAAAACAACATTACCTTTCAGAGATATAATTGAGAACATCGGATTTTATTTAAAAGGAGTTTCCCCAGACTTTTCTTTAGGAAAATCTGAATTATATGTAAATGATATTAAAGAAGATTTAGCCAATTGCGATAGTGTTTCTAGTGTTAAAGAAGTTCTTGAGGACCAATTACCTGGGCAAGAGGGAAAGAGTTTCCAAGCTATGCGGGTAAAGATAATGACTGCATTTGCCGCATTAATGAGGGAGGAAATTTTAGATATTACAAATCCTGAATGTCCAGCATACCTTCAAACAGAAGGAGATTTTGAAGGAAACCCATTATCTGTTTTGATGAAAGCTGGATGGATTCCCTCTTTTATAACATCAGATTTAATAACTAAAAGATATAAATCAGAAGTATTTGCCTATTACATTAATGAAATTTTCCAGAATAATTTGAAAGATTTTCCAGGAGAAAAAACATTTTTATTTTTTGATGAGTTAAAAGATGTATGCACTAGGGACGATGAACCAGCAGCACAGTCAATTGGAAGAGTTGCAGCGAGAGGGAGAATAAATAATGTTGGATTAATTTATTGCACACAATTTTATGATAAAATTCCCCATAGTGTTCGTGGAGCAAAGTTAAATTATTGTTTTTCTTTTGCACATAGTAATAATGAGATTGTTAGACAAATTGGTTCAGACTTTGATTTAGATTCAGATGAAAAGAAAAAAATAAAGAATCTAAAGAAATTTGAAGTTCTTGCCATGACCAATAATAAATTTGTGATTTACCGAGATGGAGAAAGGTTTGAAGAAACAAAACCAATGAAAGGAACAATCTTTCCACCTTTAGCAAATCACTTGAAGAGGGGAAACAATGACTAAGTATTTTATCATAGCTATTTTGTTAATTTTTAGTTTATTTTTTATTTCGGCAGGAGAGGTTAGAAATATAGAGTATGCTTTCAATGTTTCTTTTGAACCTTATTGTGTGGATAATATCTGTTCTAATCAAACAACCACGCAGACAGATAACATAACTAATATTACTACAAATATTACAAGAGAAACTTGTTCGTCTGTTTGTTATGGGATTGTAAAGGTAGATGGAATTTATGAAAACCAATTATTTTTTGAAATTGATATTGGTTCTGAGAGATGGAAAAATGGAAGCTCAGAATTAAGATATGGATATAAATCTGCCGACTTAGGAAACCTTTCTGATATTTCTGGGATAAGGCAAGAGCTACAAAATTTAACTTCTTGTTTTGGAGAACATTTAATTTGCACAGCAAATTTAACAGAGTGTTCAACACAAAAGACAAATTTAGATATGACTGTTAGTTCAAAAAGCGTTGAAATAGATGAATTAAATAAGAAGGGTAAAGAGAAATATATTTGGTTTGTTGGGGGAATCTTGGCTTGTTTTGTGGGAATTAAATATGTCCTGCCATCTATCCAAGGTAAAAAAAATCCAGGGGACCCAACAAAAGAGCAATTTCCTTCTAATGCGGGACACCAATAATGCCAGACAAGAGACCAGACGAAATCACAACTTATGCAAAAGATGCTTTTATAAAGTATGGTGATGGATATGCGGCACAAATTGTTTCTATGAAACCAGCAAAAGATAATGATAACAATGATGTTTGGGATATTGTTATAAGACCAAGTGACGAATTAATAAAAGCTTATGACATTCGTTCTGATAGGGAAGATGGAGTTGTTCTTGTAAGGCAGGAGTTACCATTTGAATTTGTTGTTCATTTAAATCCAGACCCTTCTTGGAACTGGTGGTTTTATTTAAAGACGTATAAGGGTGAAATTACTCCAGCAATTAGAAAATTATTTAAAATAGAATTATTGGAGGAAATAGCAGAATTAAAAAAAGAGAAAGAAATTTTAAGACAGGGAAAAGAAGTTGCAGAAGAAATAGCGAGGCTGATGGAAGCAAATTTGCCAACATACATAAAAAGAAATATAATCCCTATTTTAGACCAAGTAGTGCCTTTAGCTGAGAAATTAATGCCAAACAAAACAAAAAATGACTGAACATGAGGATATAATAAAAGAACTGGAAGGAATCAAAGAAGATTTTGATAGTATGATGAAGAATCCAGTTAATAAAACTTTAATTCAATATAGAGATGTTGTAAAACTTTTAATAAGAGATGAAAAAGCAGAGACGGAATATTTGACCAAGAAAGAAGAGCAACTAAGCAAATTATTAGAAACGGGGATTTATGAAGATTCTAGGATAGCCCAAAGATACTCTGCGGTGCTAGATATTTATAAAAGATTATTATTGACCTATACAAAATATACTGAGGTTGCAGATGAATCTATTAAAAAAATAAAAATGGTTGTTAAAGAAATGTATATCACAAAAATGGAACATGACAAATCTGTAAAAGATAAAGTAAAATATTATAAGGGTGTCAAGAAAGATGTTAAGGAGGAACTAGAAGATTTTGACGAGCTTGTTAAGAAGGAGAAAGCTAATCCTTGGAAATGGAAAAAAGGAAGAAAACCAAATCCCTGGATAGAACATTTGAATAAAGTTAGAGAAGAAAATCCAGGCATGCCCCCACCAGAAGCAGCCACTTTAGCAAAAGAAACATATAAGAAAAAATGACTGAAAAATTTTGGGAAAATAATATTGTAGCAATAGGAGATAGGGAAAAAACAGAAAAATATATCTTCGCTATTATAAAAAAAATGAATCCCTCTGTTTATGATAAAAAAGAACACGGTTGCATTATAATTCAGATAAGAGAGAGTTTAATAGATTATTTTGAGTTTATAAAAAGATTAGTCAAATGGATTGGATTAAAAGAAACTTCAAGAGTGAAAAAACCAATAGATACTGGAAAATATATTTTGAAAGAGGCTTATGAGATTAAACTTGAGAAAATCCCAGTCTTGCAAATGATGAGGGCGGATGACGAAGATGAGTGATTATGATAAATATTTAAAAGATAAAGAAAATAGTGAAAAGGTTCATTTTAAAATATTTAAAAGTTTAAAACCAATGCACATAGTTCTTTTAGCTGTTTTATTTTTTATAGCGACGCTGATTGTGGAAAGCAATAAATCAAAGTGGATTTATTTTGTTCTCGGTGGAATGATTATTTTATTTTTTCTTTCTATGTTCAAACAAGGGCAAACAAGGGAAGCAATTTCAAGAGAAAGAGCACAAACCATAGCCCACAAGGATTTAGAGAATGAAATAAGAGCAAATAGAGTATTTCCTCATGGAACCACAATAATTCCAACAGGATATTTTAGAGACCAATCTTGGAATGATGGGGACGGACCAATTTTGTTTAAATATAATATTGGGTTTGTGGCTAAGATTGCAGGAAAACCACAAGTAAATATTGTTTATCAAATGGACCCATTTACTGGAAGGTGTAAAGGTTGGGTTGAAACTCCTCTAGGATTCACAGGAGAAGATATAAAAGATAGAGACATAATTATTCCAGAAAAAATAATTAAAGAAGAAAAAGACAAAACAAAAGTTTCAACCTCATAATAGAAAGATTTTTAAAGCATGTATTATTTATGGGATTACTATAACAACGTGAACCTTGACTAAAGATTGGGAAGCCAACATTCGTATTACATTCTTCTTGAATGTCGGGGGGATTAATTAAATTTTTGCCTAAATTAGTGTTATAGATAAGATAGGCATATAAACAAATGGATAAACAAGGAAAAGCAAAAAATCCTATTCTGTGGATTGTGATTATTGCGGTTGCTGCATTCGCCTTCGGGCTTATTGATTTACCTCAAGGAACTATTGGTGATGATGTAATAGATGCTAACCCATTAACATGTGCAGATTCAGTAGGGATTTTAACTGTCCAAGATAGAAGTATTCTTTCTGGCGGAACAGCTCCTTCAAGCCCCTCAATTACTTGTGGGGTTGGTGGTGGACCTGTTACAACCGCTGTAACTTCTGGCACAACAGTTTTTGCTGTTGGAACAGAGTTAGAGTGTTTGGTTAGCGATACCGATTCCATAGATAAGGCGTTTAATTTCATAATGCCTTGTGGTGGAAAACAACTAGATGGGGCATTGTACTATTCTACATCAGATAATCCTGGAATAAGGATTAAGAACGATGATGGGGATTTTATGTCAAATGATGTTGCAGGTGGAGCAGGAACAAATCAATCAGATTTAACCGCAGGAGAAACTTTAACTCTTGAAGTTGAATTCCAAGGGACTAATACTGAAGCTTCTGGAGATGGTGTTTGGGTTATTGAATTCCCAGCTAGTACAAGTGGTAATATTACAACAGTAACATTATCTGGTGCAACAGCTGTAGCAATACCTGCTGTACACACACTCCAAAATGCTGGCTCAAAAGCAGTTGCCTTTAAGATACCAAATGTTGTTGGAGCTGATAAGAAAACAATGGCTCTACAAGTAGTTTTGGGCTCTGCAAAGGACTTAGCTGGTGGAGTATACACAGATTGGTATGGTGGACAGGAATTTATTGATGATGATAGTTCTATAGCTTGGGGTGTTGAAGATTCAGACGGTACATTAAAGTACGAGAACACTGGCGATTGGGACTTCTACATTGACTAAATTCTAATCACAATAACTTTATTTTTTTTTATTTTTCATTTTTTTTCATAATCATGGATAGGGGAACTCTCGCGGAGATAGGATGGATAGCAATAGCGGGCTTTATTTTATTTTTTGTAAGCACAAATGTTAATCCTGCACTTGGGGGGATTTATCAAGGTCTAGCAATACTTGGGGGAGTTATCTTAATAGGAGATTTATTGTTTGGAAAGAAAAGTTTAAAATTAGTTAATAGAAGTATTAATTGGGGAACAGCAATATTTGTAGCAATAATAGCTTATGTGATTTTAATTTTTAGTTCTTTCTTTTTATCTAGTTTATCAAATGTAATTCCATTAACAGAAATTCTAAGTTTGCTTGGGGCTTCTGCACCAGTATTCTCTTCTAGTGGTTCAATAAATTTTTTCATCTTTGCAATCTTAGTGCCTTTTGTTGAGACTTATGTTATTTTTGGTTTAGCCATAGATTTATTTTCTTCAGTATTTAATATTGATTTAAAGAAAGGAATTTTTTCAGGAAAGATGATTATTTTAATTTTGGCTTTATCCGCAGCGTTTTTATTATTCCACGTAAATGCTAAAGGTATAGAAAGTGAAAGTGCTCTATTGCTCGTCGGTGTGATGGGTCTAATGTCTTGCGGTTTAATAGTTGTCTATAAAGAATTTAGGATAGCAATACTCTTTCACATGATTGCAAATGTCATAGCTTCGCTTCCAGCATTTTCAAATTTTGTCACGTAGAAAGATTTATAAATAAACAAATACTAAATAAGTTATATTCAATATTCGTGTTACATTTTAAAAAAACATAATAAAATGAAAAACACGAAAAACAAATCATTCTTAATTAAATTAAATAAGTTTAGAAAATGACTGTTGGTAAATACGACGGTGCTGTCCTTGGTGGTATTTTAGGTTTAGTCCTAACAAAACCATCAATCTCTGAGTGGTTCTTAGATTTCTTTGATTCAGTAATTCCTGTTTCTTGGGAAGTCTTTGGTAGTTCAAGTTTGTTAATTCTTGGAATCGCTGCTGGAGCTTTAATAGGACTAATCGTTGATAAAACAAGATAATATTCCAGGGTGTAAAAGCTCTCGAAACAATTAAATATATGAGGACAAGATGGCTAAAATAGATTTCAAAAATGCCTTCTGGTTAGCAATTCCAGTAACTGCGGCTGTATGGTTAGTGAGTTATGTATTTGGAATGCTTGGTCTAGGAATCAACCAACTTTTTTCATCAGTTGATGTAACAACAGGGATAACCCCTACTGTTGGAAATAAGATTTTATCTTTTGTTGGTGGTGTAGTTCCTTTGAACTTTACCTTTCCAAGTATTGTAATAACTTTCCTTTCTGCATTTGCAGTTCTCGTTGTTGGTAGTTTTTTAATTTCAACCTTCAAAAAACTTCCTACATTTAAGGGAAAGACTGGGCAATTAGCTTCTACAATTTTGTGGGGAGCAATACCAATTTATATGATATTGGTTGGATTTTCAATTCCAAGCATAGCAGTATTAGTTGGATTAGCAATACACACATTCGTGGTAGCGTTCACAGCTGGCTGGTTAGGTGGATTTATGAAGAAAGTTATTTAAGTGGCAGGCAAGATAAGGCGGGGCTTGTCACAAGTCAGCTCTGCTCCTGCCCTTTTTTTAAAATGAAAAAGGCAATACTAATAATAAGCATGCTAATGATTTCCTTAATGGGAATAACCTTAGTAAATGCTCAAGAAAACTTAGGAAATGAAGAAGGATTTGATTTATTTACTTGGTTAGGTCGTAATCTAGGATTACAACAATTTTCAATAGTTGGAGACTTTAGACAATGTGACGCTTTTCCAACTGAAACAATTTATGTTGATAATGGGGCTAATTCCCTTGTCCAGGCAAGTGCCTATTGTTCTTCTGGTTTTGGTTTAATTGATGTTTTTGATGGAAATTGGAATGCTTTGGGGGAGTTCAGAAATAATATTAATTTTAATTGTGTTGATTCAGATGATTGTATAGCGGAAGTTTATTGTTGTGACCATGATGAATGTTCTACTAATGCTCAATGTTCAAATTGGTATGGGTCTGGTTCTAGTTGTGTAACAAGAAATGCTGATGACCCAAATATTGATTACCAAGATTCTACTTTTAACTATTGTACTTTGCCTAGCGGACAGCAAATCACTTGCTATTATTATCCTGGAAGCGGAGATGATTGTTTGACTAGGACTTATATTGGGAGAGATGATTGCCCAGTAACCTATATGGGAAATACTCTTTATGAATCTCAAACTCAATGTGAAGGAAATATTGATGATGACGATGATGACGATGATGATGACGATAATGGTGGGGGAGATGGAAGTGTAGAAACAATTACTTGGACAGAATTTTACTCAACTAGTAGTGAAAAATTTGGGAAGAAAATTTCACATTGCCAATCAACATCAGAATGTTCATTAATAGATGGTTATGATGTTGAGTGTGTTGATGATGATAATTTTTTGGAACGAACCTATGATGTTGCTGCTGATGCTTGTGATAATAACTTGGGTTGGTTGGATGAAATTCTGAATATCCTTGGGAGTATTTTACCTGGACCAGCATTTAGTTGCGATGGAATTGCCGAGGGGTGGAATAATTTTAAGGATAGATTCACTGGAACTAAATTTTGTGTTGCAGAATCTAACTCTTCATATGGAAGTATCTGGGAAGGAACATTAAAAGTGGTTGGAGGAATGGGAATCCCAGCACAATATGTAATGATAGTAACAATCTTTTTAATAATAATCTCTTTAGGATTTGTAATAAATTTCATAAAATAAAATGGTAAATAAAAAATGGCAGCTTTTTTAGTATTGGTTCCAGCAATTCTTGGATTCTTGGGAATTTTAGCAGGAAATAAATGGTTAGCACTATTGGGGACTATTGCATTTTTATATATTCTTGGGGGTACGATGGCACTTCCACCATTTGTTTGGATTGTAGTGTTATTAGTTATGTTCTTATGGATAGTTAATCAGGGGAAAGGAAAATGAAATTTTTTCAAAAAATAATAAACAAAAACTACTGGATTTCAATGGGAATAATTGTATTGAGCATAATGCTTTTTACAACATTAGTGGGAGATTTAATAACTAATTATTTGAGCATAGGAAAAGGTATTATCTTAGACTTGCTTTCTTTAACAATAATTGTTTTTTTTAGCAGAATAATTTCTGAAGAGATTTTTGAGGTGAAAATATAATGGCAAGAAAGAAGAAAGATAACAACGGAGTATATATAATGGTTGGAATAATTATTGCGGCATTTATAATAGCCCCAAACTTAAATTTTGAATTTTTTTCCACATTTAATACTGATACTCAAGATGCTTTAAATAATCAAGCAGCAGGAGATTGTTCTGCCACATTAGATAGGTCAGTAGTTAATGTTGGAGATTTCGTTGCTGGAACAGTCACAGATGGAGCAAACACTCTTTGCGAGGTTTATGCTACCGATGGTTCAAGTTGGAGAAAAATCGCAGAAGGAACAACAGATAATAGTGGAAATTTAAGATTTTCAGAAAATATAATGATACCAGGAACTTTTACTTTTAGGGTTCTTTGTGGAACTTGTATAACTAACGAAGTTAATTTAGTTGTAAATCCTATTGTGGATGATAGTTGGGAAGATGGAGATGTTATTGATACAGAAGTTGTCTCTGGAATTGCTGATGCCTGGGATGAAGAACAGATTTCTATTGTATTGGAAGGTTGGACAACTGGAGGACCTTACTTATTGGGTGCAAGAATCCATAGAAGTTGGGATTTTGTAGAACAATGTGACCTTCCCCAAGAATTTCCAGTTACTTGGACTTTGTGGGACAGCAACGGAATGGCTTGGCAAAAATATGATTATACACCAACAAGTGTTGCAGAAGAAATATGCCCCCTTACATACCATGAAGATGCTCCTTGGACATTTAAGATGGAGAATGATATGGATTGTGCAATAAATTATGAATTTAAAGTTGATACTTATATTTGTGGGGTGCTTGATTAAAATGGTTAAAGAATTAAAATTCAGGAGGTTAATATGAAAAAAGGTAATAGTGGAATTTTAATTTTAGTTTTGATTGGGGCGGCTTTCTTTTTCTTTTTCCCATTAGGAACTGAAACTAAAGATTTTTTAGAAATAAGGATGTATGATAATAATGGTAATTTAATTGGAACTACAGAAAATTTTGCAGTTGTTAATAATATTCCAGATGTATTTTTTATAGATTTAGTAGTTAATGTTGAAAATACTGGTCAATTTCCATTGGATTTAATAATGACTTCTTTAAGCCCAGCACAATTTGATGATGCAATGACTAGAACAACTTTAAATGCTGGAAATGGCGAAAGTGTTTCTTGGCAGTCAGAGATGATTGCAGTAAGTGGTTTGGGATTAGGACAAGTAACTTTTGTTGTTGAAGTAGAAGGGACTTATAATTATTTTGGAGATATGCGAACTATAAATAGGTTAGCTTCAAGCACAATTTCAATTGTTGAAGATTCAGAAGGAGACTTTACTTTGGGTCTTGATACTGGTCTTGGAGGAGAAGTTACTATCTGTGGAGATGGAATTTGTGAATCCCCAGAAGATGTTGATTCATGCCAAGCAGATTGTGGAATGGGTGGACCTACTTGTGGAGATGGAATTTGTGAGGACCCTGAGAATGAAAATACTTGTGCCAGTGATTGTTTAAGTGGACCTACTTGTGGAGATGGAATTTGTGAATCCCCAGAGGATGCTAGTTCATGTGGTGCAGACTGTCTTGGTGGAGACGTAAGATTCAGAACAACAAGTTTAACTTATGGAACTGATAGTGCAATAGCTTTTACAAATATTTGTGGTAATGAATTAATTGGTTATGGTTTTGAAGCCCATGTTCGTTATGGGACAATAACAAATTGTGAGCAATTGTTATCCGATTTAGTTATGCAAAATCTTCCAGGAAATTTAGCATCAGATGGAGATGGAGATATAAAACTTTTCTCCGAGATTAATAACCAATATTGGATATGTGAAAATGATGCAGATGGAATTGGGCTTACAATGGAAAGGTATGACTCAACAGACCCAGATGCTTCTTCAATAAGCACATCAAGCTTCACAGAAAATTCGGCTATGGAGGTTTCCTGTTAATGGCAAAAAGGGTCAGAAGGGGAACAGCCTTCACCCTGTTAGCCGTTGGCATTTTACTAATAGTAGTTTTTGGAAAACCCCTTGGATTGTTTAGCGTTGTTGATGGGGAAAGTCAGTTATATGCTTTTTGTAATACTCCTGCTGGAAATAGCAATTCAATTTTGGATGGAGATATCTCAACATTTAGTTGTGCTTGTGTTCAAAATTATATTGGGTCTGCAACAATTACCTATACAGATGTTTCCCCTGGAGCAATGTTGAAAGACTTTAGTCTTTGGTATAAAGATAGGGGTTTTTATGATACAGATGAAGTTAGAGTTGTTTGTGATGTAAATGGGGTGGAGCAATTATTATTTGAAGATGAAGATGTTCAAACAGAAATGGTTACAATTACAATCCCAGATGAATGCATAGCTAATAATCAATTAGTTATAAAAAACTATTTTGATAGAACCTGTGGTTCTCATTATGAATTTGATTATGAGGAATGTGTTGTTGGAGAAACCAAATGTGAAGGAACAGATTCATTTATATGTGGGGAAGGCAGATGGAATAATGCTGGAAAGTTAATTGGAGAGTGCGGGGTAGAATGTATACAACCAGATGATAAATGTGTTGGAACAGAGTTTTTTGAATGTGTTAATTATAATTGGATTGGTGCTGGACAACTTCAAGGACATTGCGGATTTCAAGATGATGCTTTTTGTTCTGCTGGTGATGAAACCTGTCAAGGGCAAGTTCATTATATTTGTTTAAATGGGGGTTGGAGTGAAGAGGGAGTTATTGATGGGGAGTGTGGTTATAGTGCTGGTTCGTCTTGTGGGAATGGCATTCAAGATGATGGAGAAGAAGGTATTGATTGCGGGGGAGTTTGCCTAAATTTGAGGGATTGTTCTGGAGATAATGAAGTTTCAGGAGATTTTTTAAATGATGAAATCTTTACTGTTGGAGACTTTATAATTAAAATGTGGATGCTTTTGCTTTTAATTGGAGCAATTGTTATCTTATTTATATTTAAAAAATGAACTGGAGAATACATAAAACAATAAGTTTTGTAGTGATGGCTTTCATAGCAGCAGGTTTGATTGGTTTTGGTGGATTAAACCTAGAGGATAAAGTCTTTGGGATAATTCAATGGAAACTTCTTCTTACTGCTGGTGTGGGATATTTAGTTTGGGCATTTAATAAAATGCTCCACTTTTAAAAATGGAATTACTAGATAAAATAACCCCTGGACTAGATGTAATTAGAAACATCTTCACAAAGGTAGCGGAGTTTATTTCAAATCAAGCTTCAATAGATGCATCAAATGTTTATTTCTTATTAATTTTAATTATTTCAGGGTGGGCTTCAAAAAAGATATTAGAATTTTTTTATACAACTATGGAAGGAAGAAAGATTTATTGGTTAATTTTGACAGGAATCATATTCTGGATTTTAAAATATCTGGGAGTAAACTAAATTTGGAGAAAAGAAAATGCCTAAAAGAAAAAAAGCAAAAAAGAAAAAACCAGCAAAAAGAAAAAAAAGGAAGTAATAAATAAATGGTAAGAAAAAAGATAAGCCCTTGGTTAATTGTATTTTTGATTATCTTAGTCGGAGTAGTTTTAAATGGATTAGGGGTTTTAAATTTATCAGAACTTTTTTCTTCCAGCGGTCCAGGAGCATCGTCTTTTGGCGGTTCTAGTGGAGGACCAATATGAAAAGCGTATTTTTTTTAATTTGTTGTATTTTTTTAATTAGTTTTGTTTCTGCCGATTGTGTAGACATATCTACAAGTTGTTTACCAGATTCAGGATATGATTATTGTAGCCATCAAAGTTGGAATTGTGATGGGGCTATTTCCAGTGCAAGAATTCAAATAAGTTCAATACAAACAGATGGTGAGCAACACGGACAATATTCAACAGGAGATACTTACATAGATTTCTCTTATGATGGGGATTATGGATATTTTAATGAGAACATACCATTTAATTTTTGGTTTGAGAGCAATTGTAATGAGTATGGTTGTGCTGGGGGAGATTTATTTGGTGCAAGCAGGCAAGGCTTAACAAATAATCCAGGAGACCACTATACAGACTGTCCAATGTTTTATGCTTTTGATAGGGCAGATTATAATGGATTTTGGTCTACTTCTTATGCTGCGATTGGTTGGTTTGGAAGCGGGAATTGTAATGACATAAGGCAAGTAGAATGTTTTGATGATTCTGATTGTTCTGGAAGTTTAATTTGTGATAAATCTGGAAGTTGGGAAACTTGGAGTTGTGAAAATGCACCAGTAGAATGTCCAGACACTTTAAATTATAATCCTTCACTTCCAATAGATATTAATGGATGTTTAATTTGGCAAAATTTTCAACAATATAGTCATTGTAGTGGGGGGTGGTTTATTTATAATCCAAATCCAAGTGCACCAAGCACATTACAAATGAGTGAAGGACAATATCGTTCAATAGCTCCACCTTCTTGCTGGCAAACAGCTTGTACTGAAGATTGGGAATGTTCTGAATGGTCTGATTGTGATGGGCAACAAACAAGGTCGTGTTCTGATAACAATAATTGTGGAACAATAGAAACAAGACCAAGTTTAACACAGAGTTGCCAGGTTGAATGTCCAAATTCACTAGATTATAACCCTGATTTGCCAGTAGATATAAGTGATTGTGCTATTTGGCAAAATTTTGAAGAGTTTTCTCATTGTAGTGGAGGATGGTTTCTTTATACTCCAAATGGACCAAGCAATTTAGTAGTATCTGGAGAGGATTATCAATTATTAGTTCCAGTAAGTTGTTGGATGGAAGAGGAAGAATTAACCTATTATAGATTTTTGTCAAATCAATGTTATGAGGTAACTATTTTTCAATCTGAAAAAACAGAGGATGATTATAATACCTTAGCTGAATGTGAATCTCAAATAGATGATGGAAATGGAGATGGAGACCAAACAGAAAATATTTGGGAAACGGTTTGGTTTGAACAATTTGGGATAGAATTTACCTTACCAATTTTGATAACTTCTTTTACAATCCTTGTTTTTGTATTAAAAATTTTGAGGAAAAGATGAAATTCAGATTTAATAAAAAAAATCTTATTCCAGATTTAAATGAATATTTGAAGATAATTATTAGCTCATTCATAGTTATTTATATTTTTAAGGCATTTATTTTGAATGTTTTTCCACTTATCGACGAGCTCCCAGAAGTTTGGAATATTGCTTTTTGGGTAATTGTTGTAACATACTTCAAGGGGTTATTTGATTTTAAAAGAAATGGGAGGGATTACTTTTGAAAAAAAAAACTTTTGGATGGATTTTTCTCTTTTTAGCAATTTTATTTATTAATCCAATACCAACAGGAGTGGATGACGTAGTTCCTTTTTATGTTTTTTCTATGTATTCTGGAGTAGATATTAGTCTTGACAGCATTTCTGAGGTTTATTTAGATTATGTAATTTTTTCAACAATAGTTGGATTAATCTTTTTATTAATTGCTTTACATCTTTTAAATTGGGGTTGGAAGAATTTATTTAAAAAAATTGGATTGGGAAAATATAAGCTTGCTTTATTAATGGGCATTGGGATAGTAGCCCTAATTTCTTATTTAAATATTCAAGGAACAACAATTTATATTTTAATGGGGTTAGTTAGCTTGTTTTATTATTTTTTTGTTAGAAAAGACAAGTCTGAAACTTTGGCAGTGTTTTTAACACCTCTTATTTTGTTCTGGTTTGGTCTTGTAGATTTGCTTAATTTTGTATTTCAAAGAGTTCCTATCCCTGAAAACTTACCTAGTTTGAATAATTCTATTGTTAGCTGGATTTCAGGAACTTTAGGTTTTTGTCAAGTAACTAATGTAAGTTTAATAGTCTCGGTCTTTTTGGGATTCATAGTTGTATTTATTGCTACTAAGGTCCTGAAAGAAAAGTTTTAAATACACCGAAATGTTTATAAACTGATGGTTGGAAAGAAAACAATTTTAATCTTTGGAATATTCTCAACAATTTTAATATTTTCCATAGTTATGTTTGTAATGGCTGCCCCTGGAGATAATCAAACTATTGTTAGAACCCCCACAACAGAAACTATTTGTTATGATGCAGAACCAGTAACAAAGGAAGTTTGTAAGGAGAATCAATGTCTTGATTGGGATGAAAGAAACTGGACGGATATAAATTGTGGGCAATACAATAGATATTCTAATCCTAGTTGTTCTCAATATAGCGACCCACAAGTCGATTGCTCCCAATATGATGTTCCAGAAAACAGGACAAATTGTTCAGCTTTAGGAGATACACCCAGGTCCATAATGACTTGTATTAAATCTGATAGTTGTTCTTGGGATGGAGAGACTTGTGAAGATACTTGTACTTCTAACTCTGCTTGTGAATTAAGTGGATATGCGGAAGAGGAATCTTGTGTTCAAAAAGATTATCAAACTAATTGTGATGATGCAGGGTGTTCTTGGGATTCTGGAGTATGTGAATATATTTATGATTTTACCCAAGACCAAACAGATTGTTTAGCAAATAGTTGTTCTTGGGAAGGAAATACTTGTTTAGATGATATAGAAAATGCAACTTATTGTGCAGGCGGATTTGATACCGTATGTAGGGATGAAGTTGAAACACAGAGAATTTGCACTTCTACTTTATATTCAGGTTTAATGAATTATAATAATAGTGGGATATTTGAACCAATTAATTCCACAATAGTTGATATTAATGTTTCTTTTGGAATAAATGATTATATTTATGGTGTTGATAAAGGTGCTTATAAAGCTTATTTTAAAGAAACATCTGATTGGACAGTTGGCGGGGCTAAAATTGCAGCGATGGTAAAAGATGATTATATTTTTACATTCACTCCAGCAGTTTCAACTGACAGATATATTAATTTTGATAATGATTGTGTTGGAAGTAATTTTGGAAAAAGGATTGCAACAAAAAGCACAAGTGTGGATGCAGTAGTAAATGGAGATATGGTTACTTATCCTAATCAATATACTCAATACCAACAATCTCCTTCGTTTGCAAATTTAACTTATAGATATTTAAATGATAGATTAAAGGAAGAATTAGTAATTTGGGACAAAGATTGGCTTCAAACAAGATATGATAATTGTTATGATTCTTTTGATGAAAGTGTTGATATGGAATTTACAATGGACACTCACGCTTTTTATCAAGAAGATATTGGTAGTAATTCTATGGGGATTAGTATTGGAAGATTAAGTCAAACTCTTTTTAAGGAGTTTGGTTCTTTTGAGAATAATGAAATAACAACATCTGATGAAGTTCATTTTATGGATTCAGAAAATAATTCTGTTTTTTATATCCCTAAACTTTATGCTTATGATTCAAATGGTTCAGAAATTTTATTAAATAAAACTCTTATTATGGTTGCTGGTGGAGGATTAAGAACAATTGTTTTAACTCCTTTTTCTTGGATGAATAGTTCAGATAGAGTTTATCCTATTTATATAGACCCAACTGTTCAATTGCAAGATGCTGACACAGAAAATTTAGGAGATACGGACACTTATTCTATTAGTGATAGTGGTGATTCTGTCTTCTGGGTTGGTCTTCCAGGAGGGGAAGTAGCTACAGCCTATATAAAATTTAATTTTACTTCTTTTTTAGGCTATTTTAATGTTACAAATTCTACTTTGGCATTATATACTAGCGGAACTGGAGCTTTAGAAGGAGACGAACAAATAGATTTAAATTATGTAGATAATCAATCTTGGTCTGAAGATTCCTGCGACGATACTTCTAATTGTCCTTCTCTTACTTCTTTTTTAAGCACAGAAACTATTGATTCAAGTTCTGGCTTTACTTTTTATAATGTCCAGGCATTAACAACTAATTGTTTTAATTCTGGAGAAGAAAATTGTACAATAGGTATAGAGGGCAATGATTTTGCTGCGGGGGAATATATTCAATATAGGTCCAAAGAGCATGCAACAAGTGAAACTAGACCTTATTTGAATGTAACTTATGTAAGTGATGATAATATTTCAATTTCAGATTGTATAACTTTGGATAGGGAGAATGCAACATACTACCTAACAAGCGACATAACAGATTCCCCAACAAGTGATTGTATAGATATAACTGCAAATAATGTTGTTCTTAATTGTCAAGGAAATACAATTGATGGGAATGGTCTAGCAGATGATGGAATCTCTATTCAAAGAGATTCTCCAGGAGAGAATGTTAATATTACTGTTAAGAATTGTATTTTGACTGATTGGGACACTACTGCAATGAACATTGATTATGCAGATAATGTGACAATAGATAATGTAACTATTTCAGGAAACTCTGCTACTTATTCTATAAGCTCTGTAAGTTCAGATAATTTTATTGTTAATAATAGTAATATAGGTGGCAATCCTGTAGTAAATGCTATAGATTTAAGTGGTAATGTTGGATATACATTTGAAAATACAGTAATATCTGGAGGGGCTGTTGGGATAGATGAAAGAAATGGTTGTAGTGGAACAAAAACAATTACAAATTCAAACATAACTGGAGACGAGTGGGCAATAGACCCTAAGTCCACTTCTACTTGTGGTTTTGTACTTACTAATGTTTTGGGAGCTAATGATTTACCAATTTATGCATCCGATTCACAAGTTACCTTAAATAATTGGAATAATAATGTAAGCCAGATTATTTTGTGTGGTTCAAATTCTGTTATAAATAATTTAACTTTGGATGGGAATTATGGTATTTTTGTTAGTGGTAATGATGTTAATATAACAAATAGTAATTTTTCTAATCACGTTGATTCTATTCGTACCTATTATGCAACGGACATTAGGTTTGAAAATAATTTATTTAATTCTGCTTCTTCAAATGCTATCTATTTAGATACAGGAACAGATGACGCCATTATAGTTAATAATACTTTTGATGGGATAGGTTCCCACAACATAATTTTTAGACCTTCTTCAGATGGTTCTCTTATTGTTAATAACACTTTTCAAAATACTGATGGAAGTGGTGGAACATTCCTAGATTTAGTTTCAACAGATAACCATAATATTTATAATAATATTTTTAATTCTACAACCCATACAAATTCCATTATTGATGTTGATGCTGGAACAGGAAATAATTTCAACACAACAAAACAATCTGGAACAAGAATAATTGGGGTTGGATATATTGGAGGAAATTATTATACAAATACTTCTGGAATAGGATATTCTGATACTTGTACCGACGCAGATTACGATGGGATTTGTGATACACAATATACTGGACAAGGAATAGCAATAGATTATCTTCCTTTAAGTGATGAGGGAGCTTCTTTTACAGTAGAGCAACCAACAAGCGGACAAACATTTACCCAAGATGAACCAACAGCAATTTTTAATATAACTGCTTTTGAAAGTATGGATGAGTGTAGAGTTTCTTTTGATGCGGGAGTTACAAATTATACAATGGATTTAATTGATTCAACAACATTTGGATTAATAAATACTTCAATGATTGATGGAGCAAATACCGCAAATTTTTATTGTAATGCTACTGATGATGGAGAATGGTTTGAATATCCTGTTGGGGTTACTTTTGATGTTGATTCAGTTAATATTACTGTTTGTAGAGATTTGACTGTGGATTCAAGAAATTACACAATTTTGAATAATCTCTCTATTGCAAGTGGTGACTGTTTAGTTTTAAGTAATACAGACAACATTATTTTAGATGGACAAGGATTTAAGGTAGAAACTCTTGGGACATCTGGGGGGGATAATGCAATTGGTTTATATGTGGGTTCTGAGGGAAATACTATTAAGAATATCAAACCTAAGTCAGGAGATGATTGTATTGCCATGTCGATTAATTCCAACAACAATATCTTTGTAGATATATCTGATATTTCTTGTGGGACTATTCCTTCTGGGGATGATAGTTTTGACATTGTTGGGGATGATAATTATATATGGAATTCAACACTGGTAGATGATATATCTCTAAATTCGGTAGAGAATATTATAATTTATAATACTGCTTTCGAAGATTTAGATTTTATTAATACAAACACAAACATTATAGTCGTTAATGGCACTTATATTGCTGAAACAAGTATGGCTTCAGGAGATAATATGACAAGAAAATGGTATGCTGATTTTCAAGTAAATGATTCTTCTGGATATTTAGAAAATGCTCAAGTAAATATTTATGATAAAGATAATAATTTGGAAGTATCACTTTTAACAGATGCAACAGGACAAATAGCAAGACAAGAATTAATTGATTATGTAAATACTGGTGGTTCAATAGCATATAATACTCCACACACAATAAATATTTCTAAAGCAACATATACAACAAATTCAACAGTTTATAATTTAACAGATGTAAATAATGTTAATCATATTGTAACCTTGAGTTTATCAAATTCTGCCCCGACAATGACCCTCTCAACGCCCGTAAATAATTATTGGTCAAATAGTTTAACAAATACAATGATTTGTAATTCAAGCGATACAGACGGAAATTTAAAAAATGTTACAATTTATACTTGGATAAGCGGGGCATCAGAAACAATAAATACAAAAACAATTACAGGTTCAACAAATTCAAGTGAATGGACAAATTTAGGATTTACAAGTCAAGGAAATTACGAATGGAATTGTTATGTTTGTGATGATTCAGATGAGTGTGCTTTTGCTGGTTCTAATTTTACTTTAAATATTGATGCACTTGACCCAGTAATTGATTTTGATTCAGCAACAGAAACAAACAATACAAACCATTCAAGAAATTGGATATATGCAAACTATACTCTGACTGAAACAAATTTTGAAAATATAACCTTTAATTTATACAATTCAACAAATGGTTTAGAAAATTCAACAAATTATTCAACAGAGATTAGGGAAATTAATTGGACAAGTTTAACAGATGGAGTTTATTATTATAATATTACTGTTTTTGATAAAGCTTCAAGAAGTGCAAGCACAAACACAAGAAAAATAACAATAGATGATACAAACCCCACTTTAACAATAACTTACCCTTCTAGCGGAAATTCTTATAATAATGGAACAGATTTTCAAATAAATTATACTGTTTCTGATAATTTGGTTGGTTTAGATTCTTGTTGGTATACAAATGATTCTGGGGTAACAAATTATCCTCTTACTTGCGGAAATAATATAACTCATAATTTTACAGACGATACTTATACTTATGTAATTTATTCAAATGATACAGTAAATAATACTGGTTCTGATTCTGTGACTTTTACAATTTCTTCAGTTTCACCAGCAATAGTTAAAGATTATCCTACAAGTAATTTATGGATTAATTCTGGAACAGATGTTTATTTTAATTATACGGCAACAGATACAGATGATTTAAGTGAGTGTCAATTATGGGGAAATTGGTCGTCTTGGCATAATAATTTTACTTGGTCAAGTGGTTTAATAAGTGGAACTCAGAATTATACTCAAGTAACAATCCCCGAGGGAACATGGAAATATAATATTTGGTGTAATGATACTTTAGATAATGGAGATTTTTCTCCAAGTAATGTTACTTTTAATATTGATGAAACTTTTCCAGCAGTTACAAATCAAAGTTATTTACCAACAACTGTTTATAATAATTTGGACGTCGTAATTTATGGAAATATGACTGATACAAATTTAGATACTGTTTGGATTGAAATAAATTTCACTGGTTCTTATCAAAATATAACTGTTTCAGATAAAATTGGAAATCAATATAATTATACTTTAGGAAATGCAAACATAGATAATTTTGAAAATGTAAGTTGGAGATGGTGGGCAAATGATTCAGCAAATAACCAAAATTCAAGTGATTTAGAATATTTTATAACAACAAATAGAAATCCTTATGATGTCAATATCACCAACCCAGCAAATGATTCATATATAAATACAGACTATTTAATTATAAATTTTACTGCGACCGACGATGATGCAGATACTTTAAATTATTCTGTTTATTATGCTAATTCAAGCTTATCTTTTTCTTTCTTTAATTCAACTGTTTCCAATTCTTTAAATTTAACTGGATTTAATACAACTGATGGTGCAACAAATTATTTTTATGTTGCAGTAAATGATTCAGTTTTACAAAATGAAACAGTTAATTATACATTTCATGTGGATAAAACAGACCCAACACTTACTTTAGATGAGCCAGAAGCTTCCCCTGCTGTTCAATGTTCTATGGTAAATATTGATTTAAAATATAATGCAAACGATACAAATATTGATTATTGTGAATTTAATGTTACTTTGGCTGGTTCTACCTCGACAGCACACACAACAATCCCTGGTTGCACAAACACCACATTTAATGTTGCATTTGATAATTCTGTTCAACTTTTAACTCTTAGAGCAGTAGATAAAGCAGGAAATTATGAAGAAACAACAAGATTAATTTATATTGATACAGATAACGCTGGTTGTGCTAGTCCTGAAACTCCTGGTGGGGGAAGTAGCCCAGTTGTTGAACCAGAAGATTTGGGTTTTTGTGGGGATAACATTTGTAATGAAGATAGGGGAGAATCTTTTTATAATTGTGCAGAAGATTGTTCAAGGTTAGTAGATATAATTTCTTTTAATAATTTTAATTTAGATAAAATATTTTTTAATTGTATTGACAATGATGAGAGCACAGAATGTTTTTGGACAACAAATCCTGCTTGGTTCTTTTTATTCATCTCTTTTGGAATTTGGTTTCTATTTTCAATTTTGTTTGAATTTAAGCCAGGAAAGGGTGGAGTGAAGAGGGTTGTTTACACAGGGCTTAAAAAAAAGAGAAAAAGAAGAAGATAGAAACATTTATAAATTCTTATTAATTTAATATGTGATGAGAACATTAATTGTAGTTTTAGTATTTCTTTTGGTTTATTTCCTTGGAGCAAATTTATTAGCCCAATTTTTAATTAATGGGGGATATGAAGATACAATAGATAATACAAATGGGGCAATGGTTAATGTTAATGTTGGGGAAAAAGTAGATGTTTTTGTAAAAAGAACAAGATGGTATGGTATAATCCATGAGGAAGGAAGCACTTCAAATCTAAAACTTTTTAAAATAGCAAATATTCCAATAAGGGTTAATAATTCAAGCTGGGTGATTTATCACTTTATTGCCTTGGTTTTATTAACAATTTTGGTCCTAAAATTAAATAAAATGGAGAAACAAAAAAAATGGGAATCAACCTCGGATGGAGAGTCTTCTTCTTAACCATACTATCTTATCTAATTTTTTGGGTTCTTTTTGCAGAATTTGGATTATTTATAGTTGTGCCTTTTGCATACTGGTTTTTAGAAAGGAAGTTCCAGAAGAAAGAAATAAATTACTAAACCGAAATATTTATAAAGCAGAAAGTTATGGTTATATTATGAATAAAGGATTAAAGGTCGGGATTCCATTAGTAATTTTATCAGTTTTATCTGTATTTGCCTTATCTGGATTGTTATTTAGTCCTGGTGGAAATGGTTTTTCAGACGGAATAAATTATGAATCTAGTGTTTGCGTTTATAAAAATAATGAATTGGTTGGTGAGTGTGACAGCAACGTCTTATATAATACTGGTGCAGAATTAATTGAGAGTGCTATGGCTGATGGAGCTGCTGCCGATGCTACTGATTGGATTGAATTAGGAAATGCTTCTGCCGCCGCAGGAGAACCACAAGCAGATAGTTCAGAGGCTTATACTGCTTTAGATGGTGGTTGTTTTACTGGAACTATGCCTGTTGCTGGAACTGTTTATGATAACGGTAACGGAAATTGGACTGTAGGAACAACATTCACTTCAAGCTGTGATGATGTCTTAACTAATGTTACACACCTAATTAATGATGCTGATGCTGAATTTGCAGGAAATAATTTTACATTAGTAACATTACAAACAAACGACCAATTAACTATTAATTGGACAATTTGGGTAACTTAAGGCAATATTTAAATAAGGTAAATTCTTACTCTTTTTATGATAGATAGATTTAAAAAGGCAAATTATAGTTTTGTTCTTTCAATTTTCTTCTTCTTTTTAATGCTAATATCCATTCCCCTATTAACAGGAGATTATATTGGCGGAGATACCCCAATAGGATATGAAATGATGCCTGATGGAGAAACCTTACACTTTTGGAATGAGATTGATGATTATTATTTAAATATGAGTTCTGGTAATCAATTCTCTAATTATTATGGTGATTATTGGACACATAATATATTTTGTGCAGGTTATAAAACAAGTGATTGGAATTATTTATGTACGGATGATTTGCCTATTGAACTAACTGTTTATTCTGACAACGCAACTTATGTTCAAATTAATGGAACAAGAACAGTTGATATTGCTGGAAGAAATATCGGGATGGGAATTAACTATCTTTTAGAAAATAATGATAAAGAACTTAATATTACAGTAGGTTTAAGACATTTAAGTGGTTCTCCAATTACAACAGATATAGGTTTTGCTTGGAGAGTTAATCAAATTAAAATTAATGGAAATAGTGCAAATGATTATTTAATTATTAATGATTCCTCTTATGATTTAAGTGGAGAATTAGATTTGATGTTTAGAAATATGACAAAGGAAGTTGTTAAATATAATTCAACTTGGAATGGAAATTGTGAATCTTATTGTGATGGTGAGGGATATAATGATTCTTGTTCGGATTGTTATGATGTTATAAATTACACAGTAGATGAGCAAATCCCTTTTTATAAAATAAAAGACATGGCTTATGTTGGATTGAGATGGAAGCCAAATCTAAATTACTTTGTTCAGGTACAAAATAAAACAGGGCAAGACAATGCTCCAGTAACTTTAGCAATAGTTACTACAGGCTTAGATGTTGGGCAAACAAAACAAACTTCTTTCTTTTGGAGAGACCCAGCACCAACAGTTGAATTAATTTATCCAGAAGATGATGCAACAGATTTAAGTTCGACAATTAATTTTACAGCACATTTGAATAATTCAGATACTTATATATCTAATTTTACACTTTATACAGATACAACTGGTTCTTGGGCTATTAATCAAACACAATATCCAGAACTTCCAAGTTTTAAAAGAAATGATATATTAAATAATTTGGATATGTCTACGAATATTGGTTATTGGCGTTTAAATAATCAAACAGAGTTTGGTGAGAATTCAACACATGTTTTCGATTTTTCAGGTAATGGAAATAACGGGACAGGAATTGCTCTTGAAGGAAACGAAATAGGATATGCGGGTTTGTTTGGAGGATGTTTTAATCCTAATGCCGCTGGAGAGTATATAACTCTTTTGGACAATTCTGGTGATTTAGTAGATGTTCCGACAACTTATGATTGGGGGGTTAGTTTTTGGGCTTATGCAACTGGTTATGGTGAATCATTACCTGCTATTTCTTGGGATGGGTCTGATGATATTATCATTTATCCATACGATAATGTTGGGGGAGATGGGGTAAGAATATTTTGGAGAGACGTAGGGGCAAATATAATTGATGAAAATGGAGCTACTAGAACTGGTTGGAATCATTATGTTTTTACAAGTCATGCTAATAATGACCATAGACTTTATGTTAATGGGGTAAATATAGTAAATGCGACAGATTCTGGAGCTTCAAGTGGTTCTTCAGATGTTAGGATAGGTGGGAATGTTGGTTCAGGACAATATTATAAAGACTTAATAGATGAAGTTGCAATATTCAATGAAACAATAACTCCAGAGTTTGCACAGAAATTATATAATATTTCTAAAGATTATTATGCTAATTTTACAGTAATAGGAATACCTGATGGGACTTATGATTGGAATATACTTGGTTCAGACAATGAAAGTTCAATGGCTTTTGCAGATGCTAATTTCACTTTTACTGTTGGTTCTGCTAATTCAGCTCCAACACATACAACTCCAATCTTTTCTCAAGGTTCACATACCCCTTCAGATAATATAACTTGCCTTAATCAATCAACTGCTGATGCTGATTCTGATGCTGTTACAAATACTTATAATTGGTTAATAGATGGAAGTTCAATAACAATTATAAACTTACCTTTTGAATTAGATGATTCATCTGTAACAAAAGATTATTCAGGAAATGGAAATAATGGAAGTCTTGAAGGAGGATTAGATATATTAACAAATGGAATTGTGGGAGGAAATGCAAGATTACAATCAGCAGATAATGAATATATAAATGTTACTAATAATTATGGAAATATTACTGGAGGGGATTTTACCTTTGCTCTTTGGGCAAGACAAGGAGGTTCTCAAGCATCATTACCAGTTTTAAGCCAACATGATGGTGATGGAACTGGAAGAAATATAATACTTTGGTATAGTGCTAATTGTGCAAATGATGAAATAAATACTTATTTAGGTGGTTCAAATTTATGTTCTCAGACAACTCCAACACTTGGAGTTTATTATCATGTTGTAATAACTTATAATGGAACAGAACTAAAGATTTATATTGATGGAAGTGAAGAAAACACTACTACAAAAGTTGTAGATGAAGGGGCAAATGGGAATATTTTATTAGGTACTAACAAAAATGCTGCGGCATTTTTTAATGGGAGATTAGACCAATTTAAAGTTTATAATATAACTTTAACACCAGAACAAATTTTCCAATTATATGATGATGAAAAAGATGGATATTCAAATTCAAGTACAATGGTTTCAAGTGAGACTTTAAATAATGAAAATTGGACTTGTCAAGTAACTCCAAGTGATTTTATTATTGATGGAATAATGAAACAAAATTCAACTTTAATTACAAAAGAATCATTTCCTTATTTTGGAAATGCAGATATTGGATTATTAGAAAAAGACAGTTGGACAACATGGGCTTTTAAAACACATTGGATAGCTGAAAATGTAACAAGTAATTTTGATGAACAAGGAACAACAATTTGGTTTAATAATTCAGAGGGAGAAGAAAGAGTTGCGGGACATACAGTGGGAGCAGATACAAATAATTATAATGTTTGGATATTAGATGCTTCAAATGGTGGTGAGATTTGTACTTATACTGTAAACTCTACTGACAGAACTTTACATGGAGGAACATTGGGGCATGGTTGGGGAGGTGCAGTTTATTATGACAATAAATTGTATAGTGCGTATTGGGATATTTTTGAAATAAATGCAACAAATTGCGAACTAATACAAACTTTTAATAAAACAAGTGGAGAAGCAATTGATTATTCACAAGCTGTTCAAGTAAATGATGATTATGTTGTAGCTGTTAGTTTTAATGATAGTTATATTACAGTTTTAAATAGAACAGATTTTAGTGAAATTTGGAGTATAAATGCTAGTGATATTTATGGATGGGATAGAAATGGATTATCAGTAGAACCTTTATGTGATTTTAATGAATTATCTTGTGTTATTTCTTCATCAACAGATGGTTCAAATTCTTTAATAAAAGTTAATGTAACTAATGGGGAAAGTATTTGGAATAGTTCAGCAGGACTAAATGTTGGTTTTTGGGATTCAGCACCAACAAGAGCAACAATTAATGGAGAAGATTTGTTATTTTTAGTTACACAAGCTGGAGGAGCTGGTTCTGGAATATATAGTGTTTATTGGGATAATGGAACTGTAAGAAATTTCAATGATGATGTAGTTTATGGAAGTTCAACAGGAACGCCAATAGTAACAGACGATAAAATGTGGGTTAATGCATATATGGCTAATGGACGAGGAAGAGTAAAAGAAGATTATACAATGTTCAGGGCTTACAATGCAAGTAATTTATCCCAAATAATTTGTGAAGTAAATGATTATGAAAGTTTTGAAACTAAAGCTTTTAGTAAAATTTATCAATCTTACTCTCAACCAATCCTAGTGGATGATATTATTTTTGGTTCAAAAAGATTTAATGGTGGGGCATCAGCAGATGGTTATACTTATGGAATTAATGAAACAAATTGTGATGTTTTATTTAGATACCATTATGATGATATAGATATGTATGGATATCCAATTGTAGCAAATGGAACTTTAGTTCAAATGACAAGTACATATGATGTTTATGCTTTTGATTTGGGAGTTGGAAGTAGTGAATGGCATAGATTGGGATTTGATAATAATCTCTCTGCAACAGCCCCAGTAGATGCAGTTCAAGATTGGAGATATTTAAAAATAAATTGCACCAAAACAGAATTTATGGAATTTAATTGTACTGCTACAAACTTATATAATAAGAATATAACTTACATAAATTTTACTCATGGAAGTCAATTTGAATTTAATTGGTTTAATTCAACAGGACATTCTGTTGCAAATGCTACAAATCTTTGGGAATGGGATGATACTTTAGAAGAAGATGAAAGTATTAATTTTAGGCTAGAAAGAACAACCCAAAATATAACTGTTGAAAATATTTATCCAACCCAGGATTTACAAATTAATGAAACAGATTTTAGGATAGAGTGTAATATAACACCAGATGTAGGAACTCTTCAGGAAGCAACTTTATTTTTAGATATTGGAGACGGGACAGTAAGAAATTATACATTAATGCCATCATTTGATGTTCCAATAAATCCAAGTTTATATTCTTTAGAATATGCTTATAGTGCATTAGAGGCTTCAAGACATAAATTGACAACGAGAACTTGTGAAGATTCAGAAATAAAGCAAAATGATGTTGATGAAAATTTTGAAGGAGCATTGACAATAACAGTATGGGGTAATACTTCTGGGTTATATAGAAAAATGCTTTTAAAATTCCCAGATTTGCCTACAAGTTGGTTAGAAGGAAAAGAGATATTAAACGATTATGCAAATGAATTACCTAAATTAGAAATAAATCAAATAGCTGGAACTTCTGAAACAGATGGATTAAAATATATTCAGACAGCAGAGGTTTTAAAACCTTGGGTTGCTGGACAAGTTACTTGGAATCAATGGAAGTCAGATAATGGTTGGGGAGTTGTAGGAGCAGAAAATACAACTTTAGAAAGAATAAGAAATGAATTAAATGAATCTGGTGCAGATTATATCAATGTAACTTTAACCAATTCTTCATTAATTGGAGTAAGTAATGAAACACATGGTTGGCAAACCTATGATGATATACTTGCTGATAAGAATTTTACACAGATGATTCAGAGTTGGTTTGATAATCCTGGAAACGAAACTTATGGACTTATTCTATATAGGATTGATGGTTCAAATAATGCAGTGCATTTTGATAGTTGTGAAAATGAAACAAATTATCCAAGACTTACTTTTCATGTAGCAACAGATACTATTACTTCTGGAGAAGATTATAATTTTTCAGTTCCAATAACTTTACCTGGTGGAAGTTATAAATATGCTTGTTTAAGTAGGTCAGTTTCTCCAGAAACTTTTGGTTGGAGTAATTGGACAGATTTTACAATTCAGACACAACAAAATCATACAAGAAATATATTTAATTCCTTTTCTTTAACATTAATTTTAGATAGACTATCAAATTTTTGGAAGTATATAAAACAGGAATTTTCGCTTACAGATATCTTGGCTAGAATTTTCAATCCTCTTAGAAGTTTCATCGACACTTTTTCATTAAGTGATATAGTTGGTAGGCTTTCATTGGGATTAATTGTTGTAACAAATGTATTAAATGTAAATGAAGCAAGAGATTCAAGATATGATGGTCTAAGAACAAATATACAAGCCCTTACTATAAGTGATATTCTAAACAGATTCTTTTTTGGAATTTTAGATACAACCCAAGACATAAATATAAACGACGATGTTGATAGGAGAGCAGGCATTGGTAGGTTTGTGGACCAAGCAATTTCTTTTGGAGACTATGAAATTCCAACAAACGGATTAATTTCTTGGTGGACAATGGATAATGGAGATAGTAATGCCACCCACACATTTGATATTATGGGGAATAATCATGGGTCTTTAGATTCACCAACAGAAGATACGGGATATATTTCAGAATCTTTCTCATATGATGGGATTGATGATGTTATCGTAATAGGCGACAGAGATAGTCTAAGTATTAATACAACAGATGAATTATCTTTTTCAATGTGGTTATCTCCTGCAACATTTAATTTTACTGGAACTTCTAATGGGTATGCAGAAATAATTGGTAAAGGAGAAACTGGGGAATCAAATGTTGAATATGGTTGGAGATTATATAATAATACAGGAGAGGGGGGAACGAGACCTAAAAGAATGTCTTTTTATGTTTGGAATTTAACTGGCGGGTTGGGTGCAGGAAGTTATTTTCAAGATGAATTAAATGAAAATGAGTGGATTCATGTTGTTGCGGTAGTAAATGAGACACATATAAAATTATATAAAAACGGAGTTTTAAGAGATACTGATACTTTAGGGGGGGGATATGGGATTATTCCTGGAAATGGGGACAGCACATTACAATTAGGTTCCAGAGATGATAATTATTTTTTCAATGGTTCAATAGATGAAGTATTAATTTATAGTAGAAGTTTAACAGGAGCAGAGGTTTTACAAATATATCAATCTACTTCTAATGAAAGAGGGGGAATCTTTGTTTCAAGATTGTTTTCAGGAAAGAGATTAGCAATACAAGATATAACCCTTAGTAACATAATAAATAGATTATTTTTGGGCACTTTAGACACAACCCAAGATGTTAATATAAATTTGGTAGAAGATGATAAAACGGGCATGGCTAGATTAAATACCCAATTTTTTTCAATTAGCGATGCTATAAGTAGATTGTTTAATAATATTAGAAATCCAACACAATCTTTTTCAATGAATAATATTATTAACAGGTTATTTTTTGGAACCAGATTAACAACCCAAGATGTAAATATAAATCTTCTTGAGGATGACAAAGCAGGTATTGGGAGACAAACAATTCAAACCTTCTCAATAAATGACTTGGTTAGTTCCTTATACACCGACATAGGGGTTTTCAATAACAGGACTTTATTCCAAACCTTTACAATGAATGATGCTATGAATAGAATTTTTAATCCTGTTAGAAATCCAACACAAACCTTTTCAATAAATGATATACTTAATAGACTTTTCTTTGGAATTTTAGACACAACCCAAGACATAAATATTAACGACGATGTTGATAGGGGGGCAGAGATTAAAAGAGACACAACCCAAACATTTACAATTAATGATGCTTTAAACAGAATTTTTAATTCTGTAAGAAACCCCACCCAAACATTTACAATAAATGACATAATTAATAGATTATTTTTAGGAACTTTAGATACAACCCAAGATGTAAATATTAACGAAAATGTAGATAGGAAAACAGATATTAAAAGAGATTCAATACAAACCTTTTCGATAAATAATTTTGTTAATGAATTTTATATAGATATTGGAAACCAATATAATCGAACTCTCACTCAAGCAATAAGTGTTGCAGAAGGCGTTGAAAGATTCTTTATTGGATTAAGAATACAAACACAAGAAGTAGTTGTAAATGGAATAACAAACAGATTCTTTTTTGGAATTTTAGACACAACCCAAGACATAAATATAAATGATAGTGTAATTAGGTCTCATGGTTCATCAGTAACAACATCACAAACATTCTCTTTTAATTTGATTGTAGATAGGTTGAGGGGAGTAAATAGAGGAATAACTGAGACAATTAGTATTAATCTTGTGGTTGATAGAGCTGGAACTTTTTATAGGCTTTTGTCGGATATTCTTAACTTTGTTATTAATCTAGCAACTTCTGGAGACGAGGTTCCCGCTGCTGATGCTGCAGAAGGGTTTGGGCAAAATATATTAAAAAGATGTTTCTTAATGGAAGAAGATTATACTTGTGATTTAAAATATTATGAAAAAGTGTGTCCAATTAAATCTTTTGAAAATTTAGAAGATTGTGAAGAATACGCAGAATCTAAGGATAAAATTCCAAGAGATATAAAGAGATATTTAGACTATTTTGGAAAGGCTTTGGCTCCAAATAATCAAAGTGGGGGGAAAGTAATAGTTGTAATTTTATTAGGTTTAATTTTATTTTCTTCGGAACTTATAATTTTAATTAAATTAGGTAAGGATAAAAGGATAAAACAAAAATGGTAAGGTGGATTGCTTTAATATTGATAGTTGTTTTTGTGCTTTTTGGGGGGTATAATTTTGAAAATGTTGGAGAAGCATTTAAATATTATGGAGAAAAGCTCTCCTTAGTTCATCCTGGAGTTGGAGTAATATTTATAATTGTGTTGCTCTTTTTCTTAATATTTACTGATAATTTTGTTGGTTTTTTGAAGAAAACTAGGAAATATAAGGTAAAACAAAAGTTTTAATCAAATGAAAGAATTAAAAAAATGTGAAAATTGCAGGGTGGAATTTAAGGCAAAATTAAGTAAAAATCCTTTATTCACCCAAAGATTTTGTTGTGTTAATTGTAATGTTGCAAATTCCAGAAGGAAGGCTTATAGGGAAAGAGGGATAAAAAGTAACTGGGCAAAAGAACATCCAAGAAAGTATAATGATTTGATAATGAAAAACTATTATAAAAATAAAGATAAATGGATGTCAAGAGCAATTACTTATAAATTGCTAATGGAAAAGAGGGTTTTTATAAAAAAGAAATGTAAATTATGCAGTTCACCAGATGAATTACAGATACACCACGACAAATATACTCCAACTATAAAAGGAATCAAAAAAGATGTAGTTGAGAAAAAAATTTATTTTCTTTGTAAAAAGTGTCATGGTAATAAAAGAGTAGGAAAGATTAAAGAACAAACGATAAATTTAAATAATCTTAATAACTAATATAAAAATGGGAAAGGTTGCTATTGTATATAAAATGCCTGGTGGAAGCAGATTTATAAGGCGTGAAAAGAACTATGGCACAAGATATAAACAGAATAAAAAGACTGGAAGAATGGAGGGTAGAAAATCTGTTAAAGGTAAAGGAGACAAAACGGGCGTTAGGAGAGTTATAAAAGATTTTACTCTTGTTAAAGGAAGCAGTGGAAAAAGAGGACATGTTAGAAAAAGGTTTAAAGACGGTTATATTACTGGAAGATATTAATTTAACCAAAACATTTATAAAGTATTAATTCTTGTTAAATAACATGGTAATTACTAAGAAACAAATAAAGGAGATGAAACAATTAAGAAATAAAAAATATTCTTATAATAAAATTTCTCTAACGCTGGGAATAAATCTACAAACAGTTGTTTATCATCTAAATGAACATTATAGAGAATGGAGAAAGGAATTAAGTCGTGGAAAATACACTAAGGAAAAAAGAAAATATTTTAGAGACTATAAAAGGGAGAGGTATAAAAACGACCCAGAGTTTAGGGAAAAAATAAAAAAGAATTTAAGAGATGCTTATAAAAAGAAAAAGGAGAGTGAAAATGAAAGAAGTAAAAATAAAAGAAAATAAGTTTTTATTTTTCATGTTGTTATGGGGGTTTGCCTTAATGGTTTATACAATCTTTGTAGAGGAAACTTTTTTACAAGTTTTATCTTTATTTTGTGGTGTTTTTATTAGTGTAGTAAGTGTTTTAATGATGAAGGGGGAGAAAAAATAAAATGCTTGAAATTAAAAAGATAGATATGTGTGAGGAATGTTTTGATAAAAAAGCAGAGTATAGTTTTTTTAAACAAGCAGAGAATTTTTTTAGAGTTAAAGTTTGGAGTGGATTACTTTGTAAAGATTGTATTAAGGAATTACGAACAGAGGAGGCTAGTAAAAAATAAAATGGAAAAGTCGAATCATCTTAAAATAAAAGAACTAGAAGATAGAATACATGTATTAGAGACTTGTATGGATAAACTACTTTCATCAAGGTTAATTCATAGAGAAGTTGCTAGTGTATTAAGAAGGGAAATTGAGGAGGTTTGCAATAGATAAAATGGAAAAGAAAGAAATATTATATGAATTAGAAAAAGCTGAGCTGAATTTATTATCTAATGACCCAGATGATTGGACAATAGCACAGGCAATATTGAGAAAAGTCATAAAGAATTTACAGGAGGAAACCGAATGAATGAATTTAAAACTTTTATAAAGTATCTTTTTATGCCAAGTGGATTTTTAAAAGATTTCATGAGTAGCGTAGCGGATTTATTTGCAATGAAAAGATTATCTATAATTTTTGTAGTTGTAGCAGCTATTTCATTGGTTTTAATGCCTTATAATCAAAAAATAGTTTCAGGAATATTTTTATTTTTAGCGATATTCATTCAACTTAGAATAATATATAAAGATGGAGACCACAACAGGTGGAGAAAAGAAAAAATTAAAAATCTTAGTCATCGGTTGGTAAAAAAGGATGCAAGTTTGCTCTCGGGCGAACATCTGGAGACACAAAGCTCTAACGGGGAAGATAACACGGGAGAGTATGCCGTTGGAGGGGATAATCAGCCAGTCGATGATAAAATTGAAAATGGTAAATAAACATAAAAAAATATTGTTGTGTGCATATAATGACTATAAGTGTGAAAACTGTGGAAATGTTTTTCCAGCAGAAAAATTACAAATCCATAGAATTAAACCTGGAGATGAAGGGGGAACTTACGAGCATAGGAATTGTAAAATAGTTTGTGTTAGGTGTCATGATATTCTAAGTTCTGCTCAAAGAATTACAAGGGGGATTTCATCATGAAAAAGAAAAAACAAAAAGAAAAAAAAGAAGATTTGTTTGAACAATCTATGAAATGTTTAGCAATTTTTGCAGCAGTTTACGCAATACCAAAATTTTTAGGAAAATGATAGAATTAATAAAACAAGCAAAATACTTGATAAAATCTGGAAATGTAAAAAAGATAGGCGGTCCTGGAACAATGGGACAACTTTATGAAGTTGGAGAGCATACAGTTAGAATATTTACAAAACCAGGAAGATTATTATTTACTTGTGATTGTTATAATGCTAGCCACTTTGGACATAATCAATTTTGCATACATAAAGCAAGTATAATTCTTTTTGAGTCTATGAATAATTTTGAAGATAAAATAAAAAAAATAATCCAAGATTATAATAAATTTAAAGATTGCAAATTAAAAGTGGACCCTTTAGTTGTTCTTGACGACTTAGAGAAGTTACGGAGAGCTAGATGAAACAGAATTATTGTGGAATATGTGGGAGTAATGTTTGTAGAAATTCTAAAAAGTGTAAATCTTGTGCCCAAAAGGGAAAAAAACATCCAAATAGAAGAAAGTCATTAAGAAGAAGAGATGTTAAAAATGAAGATATTAAGAGACTTTATATTAAAGAAAATAAGACTGTAAGACAAATTGCCGAATTGTTTGGTTGTGGGGCAGGCACAATTTCTAGAAGAGTTGTTGGAATGGGATTACCAATAAATAGGAAAATGAGAATTGGGCATAAAAAATATCATTGTAATGATTGTGGAAAAAAATTAAGAGATAAAAGAGCAAAAAGATGTATTTTTTGTGAAAATAAATCAAGAAAAGGAATTAATAGTCCTGTTTTTAGAACAGGCAGTTCAAGACTTTATTACAAAAGAATTGCAAGAGAAAATTTAAGACAAGAATGTTTTAAATGTAAGGTAACAAAAAGTTTATGTGTTCACCATATAGATAAAAATAGGGACAACAACAATATAAATAATTTGAGGATGCTTTGTAGAAGTTGTCATTCAAAAGAGCATAAATTGGAAAATAATTTGGGGAGTAGAACCAAACTTAAAGATTTATCCATACAAATAAGTAACTTAATTAAAAAATATGAAAAATGTTACAAAATTACTTTTAGTGTAAGCACAAAGGTTGTCTTAGATGACCTAAAAAGTTTAAATAAATTGAAGAGGGCAAAATAATGGAACCAGAATTACAAGAGCTAATAAAAAAAATTGAAGGATTAATTTCTAAAGAGGGATTAAAAGTATCGGGCAATGGGATAATTATAACTTTATTAGAAAAATTAATTGCTAAATTAGACAAGGTTGATTCAAAACTTTATTGGATGGAAAAAAGAGATAAAGAGAGAACAGAAAAAGCCATAGATAAAGAGAGAGATATGGCATGATAATCTCTAAATTAAAATGGGTTTTAGGGATAAAGTTTAAATAGTTAATAAACTTTGGTTTAGGGTAAGGCAATCTTTTCTCTAGGGAAGAGATTGCCAAACCTTTAATTGCTGTGGACAGCAGGGTGTAAAATGAATATAAAAAAGAAATGTAAAGAATGTGGAAAGGAAACATTAGACAATACTTTTAACAAAAATAAAAAATATTGTTCAAAGTATTGTTGCCAGAAAAACTGGAGAATAAATAATCAAGAACATATAAACAATACAAAAAGAGAATATAATAAAAAGAAATCTTATTACAAAAATTATTATCGGTTGAATAAAGATAAAATTTGCACTAACCAAAAAAAATATTCTTCAAAAGAAAAATCAAAAGAGAAAAAAAGAATTTGTGCCAGAAAAAATTATCATTTAAATAAAGAAAAGAGGAAAACAAAAGAATTTAAGTTAAAAAGAAATGTTTTTTTAAGAGGATATACTAAAAAAAAGAGAGCTTACGATAAAAATTATAGAATAAAAGAATTATTGAGAAATAGGTTTTTTTACGCTTTAAGAGCCTATACAAAGGGAAAGATTGTTTCCTCAACAAAATATGGTATAAATTATAAAAAAATAATAGAGCATCTTGAACCATTTCCAAAAAATCCATCAAAATACCATATAGACCATATTAAACCTTTATTTTCTTTTAATTTAACAAATCCACAGGAAGTGAAAATAGCTTTTGCACCAGAGAATCACCAATTACTAACAATAGAGGAACATAAGAATAAAACAAAACAAGAGATTCCTATTTGGAGAAAAAATGTAAAAGAATTAGAAGATAAATCAAATACAAACAAGTTAGATATTCAATATGGGAGGGTATTAAAATCGATATAAGAAAAAAAGAAAGAGACGGCTTAAATATTTCAATCAAAACCGATAAAGTTAATTTTAAAAAATTAGTTCAAGATATTAAACTTCTTGGAAAAAAGTATGAATCAAAATCAAATGTTAATAAATTGACTTACTCTGTTTTATCAAATTGTCAGCAATTACCTTTTATGCCTGTAAAAGGTTGGTGTTCAAGAGTTGTTGATAAAAGTGGAAAAGTAAGCGAGGTTTTATTTCTTGATTATGATAATATTCTTTACAGAATTGTTGAAGATGAATTAAAATATTTAATGGAAGAATATAATTTAAGCCCTTTTTATGTTTTTATTTCTAAAGAAAAAAAAGATAGCAATGGGGAAACCTATGGAAACTATATGGCGGTTTGTTTAACAAAAAATACTTTTAGGCAAGTTGTTCAAATGCAGAATGAACTCCATGTTGATTCCGCATACAAGAGAATTGCTTTAACTTATAGATTTAAAACATGGGTTTTGCGTTTAGGACCCAAAGGAAAGAAAGGGAGACCAATTTTTAAGGAAATAGTAGGAGATGTGAAAAAAACACACCCACAGGACGTTTCTAACGCACATTTACAAGCTCTGAGGGCTATCTATCCAGAAATTCCAAAAATTAAATATAAGAACTTAGATAAAAACAACATAAAGAATTTGTTTGTTTCTGAGTATAAGACTGCATCAAGATGAAAGAGTTTCCACCAAAATGGCTAAAACCAATGATTGTTGGGCTTGGATTAACAATGGTTTTAGAAGCAATAGGATTTTTTTCATGGATTAACCAAGAATTTCAAACATTTTATTTAATTGGTGTTTTGGTTGGTTGGGTTTCAAGTTTGATTGTTTTTTTATGGTTGGATAAAAAATGAATAATTCAAAATATATAAATGCAGATAAATGTAGGACTTGTGGGAAATGCTGCAAAACATTTAGTATCTGTTATCCAAAAAGTATAGAAAAAGAAGACCCAATTATGTTTAGTGAGGTAAATAGATTTAAGATGTTAGATACGGATTTTATAGAAGTAATTGAAAAGGAAGATTTTTTTCTTGTAAAATTTAATTTTCCTTGTAAGTATTTAATAAAAAGTGATAAAGGGATTTATTCTTGTGTGATTTATAAAGAAGGAAGACCAGAATTATGTAAGTCTTATCCTTTTGAAGAGACAATTGATTGTCCATTTAAATTAAATAATAAGAAAACATCAAGATGAAAATATTAAAAAATTTATTTAAACATAAGTGTGAAAATAATGCCTTTCATTATTCAGAGGTAGATAAGAATATTATAAGGTATTGCTGGGTTTGTAAAAAATGCAATAAAAAGTATATTGTTTTGGAAATTTAAATGGGAGATTATTTTGAAGAAATTTGGGACAGGGCAGAAGCACAATTTGTTAGCAGGAGCAGTATGCTAGCTTGGTTAAGTTCTTTTGAAAATCCAGCTAGAGGGGCTAATGATTATACAAGTGATGCAGTTCAAGTAAGAAATTCCCTAGCTTCAGCAGAAAAGATACAAGATGATATTTCTAGTGCTAGAACACTCAGACAGGTAAAATCCCTTCAGGGAGACGCTAATTCGTTGATTATAGGGGATTTAAGGGACGAATCATTAGGGTTAATAAATGATGGAATTAGGGTTTTAGAGGGAGAAGCTGAAGAAGAAAAGAAAAAGTTTAAGGAAGCAGAACTAAGAGAAGAGAGAGAAGAAGCAGAGGAAAGATTGAGGGAAATAAAGCCAACCTCTCTAAGAAGTTTAAAGGGCTGGGAAAAGAGAAGAGGAAAAGTCGCATTTAGAGAAATGTTTGCAGGAGATTTTGAAGAATAGAAAGTTTTATAAGAATGGAAAGGTTTATAAATACGTTAAAATGAAAGCAAAATATTTCCTATTTGTATTTCTAGTTTTATGTAGTATTTCTTTCACTTCTGCAATTGTTTCTATTTCTTGTGTCCCAGGAATAGTAAATCAAGGAGGGACAATTACTTGTGAGATTGATTTAGAAACAGGAAATTCAGAAAGAA
>Ga0164313_10000202_pt1 | contig 43888 bp, 44 predicted proteins | sample GuaBasSedimGuay4_FD_113735 | JGI IMG/M metagenome (GOLD analysis project Ga0164313, IMG submission 113735) | Subseafloor sediment microbial communities from Guaymas Basin, Gulf of California, Mexico - Guay4, Core 4569-4, 0-3 cm | ecosystem: Environmental > Aquatic > Marine > Hydrothermal vents...
ATTGTGATATATTTAGATGATTTCTATATTATTTAATAAGTATAAAAAATTAGAACAAATAATAAATTATTAAATACCCTACTTTAGGGTTAAAATTAAGATGGAGGAATTCAATTATGAGTTATAATCCTAAGTGGAGTTTATTTGAACAAATCTTCGCAGGAGACTCAAATGTTGAAGTCATTGATGATGGTACGTCTACCAGTGTCATAACGACTCTTGATAGTAGCCAGGTAGCTAAGTTTACCCCGACTGGGTTTCAGTTAGCTTATGGTGTTGAAGTAAATGAGGTCTCGGATGACTCTACTTCTGCAGACGCAGATCAGCTATTGACTGCACGTGCTATACATGAGTTGAACATTGCTGGTACATCAGGCTCATCTGGTTCCAGTGGTAGCTCAGGTTCAAGTGGATCGAGTGGTACTACTGCTATTGGTGGAGCTTGGACGCACACTCAAGCAATCGACGCAACAACTTGGGTCGTAGTGCATCAATTGGGGATACAATATGTCAATGTCGAAGTAGCAGATGACAATGATGATGTTGTTGTTCCTGAGAATATACATTTCGATAGTACAACTACTTTAACTATTGACTTTCCAGAAGCTATTTCTGGTCATGCTCATGTTACAAGTGGTGGTGGTGGTCAAGGAACTTCTGGTACAAGTGGAAGTTCAGGTACATCAGGATCTTCTGGTTCCAGTGGTACTTCTGGTACTTCTGGTACAAGTGGTACATCAGGATCTTCTGGTACTTCTGGTACAAGTGGAACATCAGGTACATCAGGTTCTAGTGGAAGTTCAGGTACAAGTGGTTCTTCTGGATCTTCTGGTACAAGTGGAAGTTCAGGTACTTCTGGTACAAGTGGTTCAAGTGGAAGTTCAGGTACATCTGGTTCAAGTGGTACATCTGGTACTTCTGGGTCAAGTGGTACATCCGGTACTTCTGGATCTTCTGGATCTTCTGGTACAAGTGGAAGTTCAGGTACATCTGGTACAAGTGGGAGTTCAGGTTCTTCAGGTACTTCTGGTACAAGTGGAAGTTCAGGATCTTCAGGTACTTCTGGTACAAGTGGAAGTTCTGGTACTTCTGGTACTTCTGGTACAAGTGGATCTTCTGGTTCTTCTGGTACAAGTGGATCTTCTGGTTCTTCTGGTTCAAGTGGAAGCTCAGGTACATCAGGTTCAAGTGGAAGTTCAGGAACAAGTGGTTCTTCTGGATCAAGTGGAACAAGTGGAAGTTCAGGTACAAGTGGTTCTTCTGGAACAAGTGGTAGTTCAGGTTCTAGTGGTACAAGTGGTTCTTCTGGTACAAGTGGTTCTTCTGGTACTTCTGGTACAAGTGGAAGCTCAGGTACTTCTGGTACAAGTGGTTCTTCTGGTACAAGTGGAAGCTCAGGTACTTCTGGTACTTCTGGTTCTAGTGGTACAAGTGGAAGCTCAGGAACAAGTGGTTCTTCTGGTACTTCCGGAACAAGTGGTTCTTCTGGTACTTCTGGTACATCAGGTTCAAGTGGTACAAGTGGGTCTTCTGGTACTTCTGGAAGCTCAGGTACTTCTGGTACTTCTTCTGTTACAGCTACTGGTACTGATCATGCTATTGCTAGATATGACGGTGCTACAACTATTCAGGACTCAGGTGTAATACTTGATGATATTGATAATGTTAGTGGTGTAAATAACTTAACTGTAGATGGTGATTTATTTATTGATGGTACTACTTTTGTAGTTAGTAATCAAGAAGTCACAACTGCAGATAATATTATAGTTGTAAATAATGGTGAAGTTGGTGCAGGTGTTACTTCTGGATCAGCTGGTATTGAAGTTGATCGTGGTTCATTAACAAATTATAGATTTGTATTTGATGAAGCTAAAGATAATTTCCGTGTTGGTGAAGTTGGTTCTCTTCAAGCTGTTGCTACCAGAGAAGACCTTCCAACCGATAAGAGAGTTACCTGGTGGAATAATGATGAACTAAGACTTGATACTTCTGGTGATGATTTTATTAGTATTGATACAACTGCTGGTACTATTACTTTTAATATTAATAATACATTAGAAGGTCAGTTTGATGATGATGGTTTTTCATTAAACACTGGCGATACTATTAATGAAATTTCAAACAATTCAGCTACTGATAGTACTTCAGCTATTTTAACTGCTGCTGCTATTCATGAATTGAATATTGCTGGTACTTCTGGGTCAAGTGGTACTTCTGGTACATCAGGAACAAGTGGTTCTAGTGGGACAAGTGGTTCTTCTGGTTCTAGTGGGACAAGTGGAAGTTCAGGTACATCTGGTACTTCTGGATCAAGTGGGACAAGCGGAAGTTCAGGTTCTAGTGGAACAAGCGGAAGTTCAGGTACATCAGGTACAAGTGGTTCTTCTGGTACAAGTGGAAGTTCAGGAACAAGTGGAAGTTCAGGTTCTAGTGGAACAAGTGGAAGTTCAGGTTCTTCTGGATCAAGTGGTACAAGTGGTACAAGTGGTTCTTCTGGTACAAGTGGCACATCAGGTTCTTCTGGTAGCTCTGGTAGCTCTGGTACTTCTGGTTCAAGCGGAAGTTCAGGTACATCAGGTTCAAGCGGAAGTTCAGGTACAAGTGGTTCTTCAGGTACAAGCGGAAGTTCAGGTACAAGTGGTACTTCTGGAACAAGTGGTTCTTCTGGTACTTCTGGTACAAGTGGTTCTTCTGGTTCTTCTGGTTCAAGTGGTTCTTCTGGTTCTTCTGGAACAAGTGGTTCTTCTGGATCAAGTGGGACTTCTGGATCAAGTGGGACTTCTGGATCAAGTGGGACTTCTGGTACTTCTGGATCAAGTGGTACATCCGGTACTTCTGGTTCTTCTGGATCAAGTGGAACTTCTGGATCTTCTGGTACAAGTGGAAGTTCAGGTACATCAGGAACAAGTGGTTCTTCTGGATCAAGTGGTACAAGTGGAAGTTCAGGAACAAGTGGTTCTTCTGGTACAAGTGGTACTTCTGGTACTTCTGGTACTTCTGGATCAAGTGGAAGTTCAGGAACAAGTGGTTCTAGTGGAACAAGTGGTTCTAGTGGAACAAGTGGAAGCTCAGGTACTACTGCTATTGGTGGCGCTTGGACTCACACTCAAGCAACAGATGCTACATCTTGGACTGTAGTCCATATGTTAGGTGTTAAATATGTAAATGTTGAAGTTGCTGATGATAATGATGATGTTATAATTCCGGAAAATATACACTTTGATAGTACAACTACTTTAACTATTGACTTTGCAGAAGCTGTGTCTGGTCATGCTCATGTTACAAGTGGTGGTGGTGGTCAAGGTACTTCTGGTACAAGTGGTTCTTCTGGTACTTCTGGTACAAGTGGTTCTTCTGGTACTTCTGGTACTTCTGGAAGTTCAGGAACAAGTGGAAGTTCAGGAACAAGTGGTTCTTCTGGTACAAGTGGTTCTTCTGGTACTTCTGCACTTTCTGCTGCTAGTACAGATAATGCTATTGCTAGGTATGATGGAGCTACTGATATTCAGGGTTCTGGGATTATACTTGATGATAGTGATAATATATCTGGAGTTAATAACTTAACTGTTGATGGTGATATATTTGTAGATGGTACTACTTGGGTCGTTCATGATCAAGAAGTATCTACTTCTGATAATATTATTGTTGTTAATAGTGGTGAACCTGGAGCAGGTGTAACTAAAGGAACTGCTGGAATTGAAGTTGATCGTGGTTCTGCAACTAATTATTTATTTATATTTGATGAAACAACTGACACCTTTAAGGTTGGTGAAATTGGTTCATTACAACCAGTTGCTACTCGGGAAGATAACCCAACTGACTTACGAGTTACTTGGTGGAATGATTCCGAGAAGAAGTTAGATACTTCTGGTGATGATTTTATTTCAATAGATACTTCTACTGGAGTGATTTCATTTAATATAGATGGTAATGAAGAACTTAAGATTGATTCTAGTGGATTAATTTTAGATACTGGAACTGCAATAAATGAATTCTCTACTGATGATACTATGAGTGGAAATTCTGATATAGCAGTACCAACTGAAAAAGCAGTTAAAGGATATGTTGATGCTGAAATAGAGAATTTATCAAATACTCTGGTTGAAATAATCAATGTAAGTTCTGATTCTACTGCTTCAAGTGGTGATGTAATACTAGTTGATACTAGTGGTGGTGATGTAGATATTGATCTACAAGAAACTGTAAATAGTAAAATTATTATTAAGAAGATTTCTTCAGATAGTAATGAGGTTATTATTTCAGGTCTTGGTACTATAGATGGTGCTGCATCAGTAACATTAGATACTCAATGGCAAGCATTGTCAGTTGTTAGTGATGGTACTAATTGGTTCATTATATAATTAGTTAAAATTAGGTGGGGGTTGAAATACACCCTCACCTTTAACCTACTGAAAAGAAATTTAAAAATTATAAAAGAACAAAATAATAAAAAACAGAAAGGGAAACAAATGAAAAAACGTGATATATTAAGATTGCAGAAAGCTATAATAGAACTAGAAAGTAGAATCAATTCAGTTAAATTTGGTTATTGGTTAGTAAAAACTAAAATGGCAATTAAAGATGAAGTTGAAATGTTACAAAAACTTAGTACACCAAGTGAAGAATTTGTTACATATGAACAAGATAGAATCAAAATTGCTCAGAGATTAGCTGATAGAAATGAAGATGGTACAATTAAAATAAATAATAATAATTTTGTAATAACAAAAAATTTAAGTTTATTTCAAGAAGAAATGGAAAGTCTTAGAACAAAATATTTAGAAGTAATAAAAAATAGACAACAAGATATAGATGATTTTAATAACATTATAGAAGAAAAAAGTAGTATTGATATATTAGAAAAAGTACATATTGATGATATTCCTGCAGAAATTGAACCTATTTTTATAGAAAGTTTTATGATAGTAGATGCTATAAAGGAAAATTAAATGAATTTTACTTTTCAACTAGTACTAACAGAAGAGTGTAATTTAAAATGTAAGTACTGTTATATAGATCAAAAACCTCGTATAATGTCAATAGAAACATTTGATAACCATTATAATATGCTAGATCAAATGTTAAATAAATACAACTCTACGAGTTTCCAAGCAGCTTTATTTGGAGGGGAACCTCTTTTAAATTGGAAGCTTATAGAACATATGGTACCAATATTAAAAAAAGATAAAAGATGTAATGTTATAATAGCTATGACAAATGGGATCCCTTTAAAGGACCCATATAAAAGAGATTTTATAGAAAAAAATGGAGTAGCTATTTCATTATCATTTGATGGTTTGTGGAATAAAGAAAATCGACAACTACATAATGGTAAATCATCTTTAGAAGAATATACTACTGAACCTCTAAAATCATACTTTTCAAACAAAGGTGGTTGTAAGGTAATGGTAGCTCCTAATAATGTCTCTACAATGACAGAGAATTTTAAATGGTTTGTTGAAGAATACGGTATTAATAAACCAGATTATTCTTTAGTCAGAGATGATATATGGGAAGAAAATGATATAAAAAATTATGATAAAGAATGTAAGCGTTTAGCAGACCAAGTTATAGAATATTATAATAAAGGTGTCGACGCTAATGTTGGTTTATTTCAATTATATTTATTAGATTTAGTTTTTGGTAAAATTTATCAAAAGCGTCCATTTGGATGTTTTGCTGGTTGTCACGGTGGAGCATTTATGCCAGATGGATTAATATATCCATGTGCAAGATTTGGATCTAATAAAAAGTTAGTATTAGGTGACTCTAATAAAAAAGAGATATATGATACTGTAGAACTTATGAATATACAGCAGATTATAAATCCAAGTAGTTATCCAGAATGTAATGATTGTGAATTATATAATTATTGTAATGCTGGGTGTACTTATAATCAAATTAATAGTCACCAAAAAGATAATTTATTGTACTCTAAACCATTAGATAGTATATGTAGATTATTAAAAATTTCATATAGAGAGACTATGAGAATATCTCATGAATTAAAATATAATAAAATATTTCAAGAGTCAGTTAAAAATTCAATAAGAAACGTAGGATAAAGAAAGGGGTATTAAATGCAAGATTTTACAGAAGAAGAAAAAGCAGTATTAGTTAAATCAGCAACTGAGTTATTTAAAATTTCAAAATCTTTATATAACATAGATATTGATGCGAGTTATAAAATATTAGATATTAGCGACCAACTTCTTAGTAAGTTTGAATCTATTAACAAGATGGTTAAAACACCATTATTTGAGCAAAAAGATAGCCCTGATTGTGGTTGTTCTCAGGAACAAAAAAATAATATAGCAGAAACTGCAGTTAATTGCAATGGTCATTGTGACACTGGATGTGATATTAATAATCAAGTTATTGATGATGATACAGAAATTAAAGATTTGGTGTCTAAAATTAGAGCGAAAGTAGGGAATTAATGGAAACAGACTTAAAAAATTTTTTTGAAGATGTTGTAGATATATTAAAAGGAGATATTAACTCTAAAAAAATAATCCCTTCAATACAACAACAATCTCCAAAAGATAAACAAAGAACTAATGTTATATATCTAAATACAGATTGTAATTTAAGATGTGCTTATTGTTATGAAAGCAAAAGCAAAGATGGATTACCTGATCAGGCTGATTGTACTCCTGATATGATTGATGGTTTTTTAGAAGAGATTTCCCAAAGAGAACAAGGTAAAATCTCAACTATTGTTATTATGGGTGGTGAACCTTTTTTACAATTTGAATTAATTAGATATACTATTATAAAAGCTATTGAGTTTGTTAAAGATAAAAAACATTCAGGTTGGGGTTTAAGTTTAATTACTAATGCAACTCTCTTTACTGATAAAAGATTAGATCAACTTAAGTATTTAATAGATCTAGGAAAAAAATATAAAACTAATTTAAATTTGGAAATTAGTTATGATGGTTCTGGTCATTTTTTAAGAAAATATCCAGATGGTACCAGTAGTAAAGATTTAGTAGAAAAATCTATATTTAAATTAATAGATAAAGGGATAGAGTTTAAAATTAGTTATACAACACATGCTGGTAATTATAAAACAGTTGAGCAAGATTGTATAGAAATATTTGAAAAATTTAAAAGTAAATATTTTCTAAGAATTACAGTTGGTTATGCTTATCAAATTTTAGATACAGTAGGTGAAGGTATTCAATATGGTAAAAGATTAAAAAAAGAATTTATACCTATTGCTAATAAACTATTTAAAAAATATAAAATACCTATATGTGATCATACTTGTGGAGTTTGTAAAATTTGTGATAAAGATTTTGCAGGAAACTCTTATTTATCACCCACAACTGGTATCACATATGCTGATAAAAACACTGAACATGAATTTCAACAATTTTAAAGGAATAATCAATGAACGGTCGAATGTATCATATAGATTTAACAACAACAGCTAATTGTAATTTTAATTGTACTTATTGTTTTGAACATAATTATTTTCAACATAAGCAATTTACAGAGTATGATTTGCTAACAAAAAAAGTTGATGAATTATTAAATTCAGAATTTTTTAAAAATAATTATGAGCTTTTAAATATTGGTTTTTGGGGTGGAGAACCTACTTTAAATAAAGAGTGTATAACCACAATAATAGATTATTATAAAGATAATAGTAAAGTTAAATTTTTTATTTATAGCAATGGGTCTTTAATTAAAGAATATTTTGATTTATTAAAAGAATATTCAAAAGTAACAGTGGGTGGTAATCATCCAAAAGTTTGTACTCAGATTTCTTATGATGGACAACCATTACAAGATATGTACCGAAAAGATAAACAAGGTAATTTAACTGGTAAAAAGATAAAAGATGCTATTAGATTATTATGGAAAAATAAAATACCATCTGTTATTAAATCGGTTATTACTCCAGAATCTTTTAAACATTTAAAAGCAGCAAGAGAGGATATATTATCTTTGTTTAGAGAGTTTCCTCAAGGTGATTTTTTTAGAAGCCAAGGTTATTTTCCAACTATTGAATATTATAATATTGAAAAATATACAGTTGAAGAATTAACTGAATATATTCAAGACTTAGAAGATAGCATGGTTGATATAGCTAAAGATGAAATAGAATTTTATCGGACGAACAATATGTTCTTTTTAAAATGGTTGAATCCTGGTAAAGCTCTCTGTAGTGCTGGTCGAGATATGGTTTGTATTGACTGGAATGGAAATGTTTTTAAATGTCATGGTAGTTTATATGATAACAAAACAGGTGAACATTATATTACAACTTTAACAGATAATGAATTTGTTAATAAGTTAGAAGAAAGTCATAAATTACATGCTTTTAATTTTGGTTTTGAACCACAAGAATGTAAAGATTGTGAAGCTACATTTTGTTTAAGATGTAATCCAGTTAAATTTGTTAGAAGTGAAAAAACAAATTATTTAGATAAGTGGCGAGATTATACTACTCAACCAGAACTATGTAAAGTTTATAAAAAATTAGGAAAAATAACAAAAGCTATAAATCAAATAATTTAAAATATTGGAGGAAATATATTATGACTTGTTATGGGCATGATGCAAATGTTGGGTGTCACGGACATGTAGATGATGGTGTACCCCCTGATGCTTGTAAAGGGCATGTAGATATTGATCAATGCACCTCTCATGTTAATGATGGTTGTCGAAGCCATGTTGATTATGGAATAGAAAAAAAAGATAAATAAAATAAATTAATAAATTTGGAGGAAATATAATATGGCTTGCACAGGACATACTAATGTAGGTTGTGTTGGACATTCTGAATATGGCTGTACTGGTCATTCTGAACTTGGTTGCTCAGGACATACTAATGTAGGGTGTACTGGTCATACTGAAGGAATTTGCCCAACACATTCAGAAGTTGGTTGTGTCACACATTCAGATGTTGGTTGTGTCACAGATTCAGATGTTGGTTGTGTCACACATTCAGATGTTGGATGTGTGACACATTCAGAAAATGCATGCGCTACACATACAAGTGCTGGTACTTGCCCTTCTCATGTAGCTTCTGGTACTTGCCCTTCTCATGTAGCTTCTGGTACTTGTACTACTCATGTTGGAACAACATGCCCACTTCATACAGGTTCTGGTATATGTTCTACTCATAATGCGGGATTATGCCCAACTCATACAAATAGTTGCCCAGCTCATGGTGGTTATGTTCCTCCTGTTTCAGAAACAGTATGGACTGATGACCCATTAGATGCTGATACTTTAATTAAAGTTGACCATCATAATGAATTAAGGTCTGCTATAGATGATGAATTAACTCGTAGAAGTGCTAGTTGGCCAACAGATCCTGGAACAGTAGATTCAAATACTTTAGTTGATAATTTACATGTTAGGAATTTAAGAGATGGTATTAATGCAGCAAAAGCATGGAGCTGGCCAGCTATTTTAAATAATTCTAATACAGAAGATGGTGACTCAATACAAGATGAACAATATACTGCATTAAGAGATCAAGTCAATACAATTGAATCAGAATGTGTATGTAATTGTAATTATGCTTGTACTTGTAATTGTAATTATGCTTGTACTTGTGATTGTAACTATTCTTGTACTTGTAATTGTGATTATGCGTGTACTTGTGATTGTGATTATGCATGTACTTGTGATTGTGATTATTCATGTACTTGTAATTGTAATTATTCTTGTACTTGTCAATGTAATTATGCATGTACTTGTGATTGCAACTACTGTACTTGTGATTGCAACTACTGTACTTGTGATTGCAACTACTGTACTTGTGATTGTAATTATGCATGTACTTGTAATTGTGATTATGCATGTACTTGTAACTGTAATTACTGTACTTGTGATTGTAATTACTGTACTTGTGATTGTAATTATGCATGTACTTGTAATTGTAACTATGCATGTACTTGTAATTGTAACTACTGTACTTGTGATTGTAACTACTGTACTTGTAACTGTAACTATTCTTGTACTTGTAATTGTAACTATTCTGACATAAGATTAAAATATGATATAGAAATGATTTAGGAGTAAAATGAAACCAAGCGAAATTATTAAACATTTGAAAATTATAAGTTTTAGGTATGAAGATAAAGTTACTTCAGATAAAAGAAAAAACTTTGGGGTTGTAGCTCAACAAATAGCTGAGTATTTTGACCCCAAAGATTTTTCTATTACAAATACTGACATTGAAGGATTTTATAAAGTTGATTATATTCAACTCATTCCTTTGTTGATTAAGTATATACAAGATCTAGAAAAAAGGGTAGAAGTTTTAGAAAAAGACAAATAGCTTTTTCTAAAAAATAACATAAGATTTAAATTATAAAAAATAATTAAATGAGGAGTAATAAATGAAACATCTTTTGATTATACATGATATAGGTGCTAAATACCAAATAACCGGAACAAGGTTAGAAAATGATGATTTTGCTGTAGATAGTGATCTCTATTTTGAAGTAAAATCTGTAGATTTTTTTGAATTTGTTAAAGAGTTGGTTATGGGAAATAATACTGTAACATATCCAAAAACAATATCGCCAGCTTCAGAAGAAGATTTATTAATAAGTCCATTAAAAGATTTAGATATTCATAAAGCAAGGGCAAGAACTAAAGGTAAACACATTTTAAAAGGATTCACAGATTTTACAATATTATTTGATTTCTTTAGTTTTCAAGTAGATAACAACTGGTTAATTAGTAATGGGTATTTTATTACTGATGCTAATAGAGAAGAAAAATATTTACAAGTAATCAATACTGGAGATCAAGTAGCGATTGATACGTTGGAACGATATTTAGGTTCTTTAGATAAATTATCAGTGTATAAACATACTCATGATAATTTCTTAGAATTTAAAGAGGCTGTTAATGATGCTACAAAGATTAAAGAAATTGATAATTTGTTTGATGATTTTTCTTCATTGTTTAGTTAAACATTGAAAAAATATTTATTAATTTCTCATAAATATCAAAATACAAAACGTGGAGCATATTTTTCTTCAAATAGACTCCAACAATGTTTTCCAGAATGGTTAGATCATTTAGTAGATTTGGATGCACAAAATTTAGAAGAACTAAATGAACAATATCAGAAATTAATTTTTATTACACAAGTTATAAGTAAATATCATTTCAAATTAACAATAAGTAGATTACAACCTTTAAATTATATATTGTTTTTAAGAGGTAAACAAAACCCATTATTATATAATTCTTGTAATAATGGGTTTTATTACTATAAACATTATAAAAATATTAAATACTTTGTTCCCTTTGTAACCGATTATAACATACAATCATTAAAAAAAAATATTCCATGTATAGGTTTTTATATTAGAAGAAATATAGTTCCTGATTCTTTTTTATTTATTGATAGTTTTTTAAAAGAGTGTAAATATAAAATAGATATATTTATAATGGGTGATGATGTTCCAAGATTTAAAGAATATAAATGTGTTAATACCTATGAACATACTTATAATAAAGATATATTTTTTCAAAATATTACACATTATATGTATCCATGTTCAAAAGTTTTTCAAGATCCCTTTCCTAATTCTGTACTAGAAGCCATTCAAACAAATAAACAAATTATTTTTCCGAATATACCTTATAGAGATCATAAAGATGGAATAGATGATATAAAAGATTGTATTAAATGGTATGAAACATTTCAACCTAATATAATATATGATAACAAAGATTGTATACTAAAAGCTAAATATTTCAAAAAATTTTATTTAAATCTTTTTGAAAATAATTTTGAGTATAATTTTGATAGAGAAAAATATAACCATTTTGATAAATGGATTGAAAGAGAGGTTTTATGAAACAAAAAAGAATAGATGCAGTAGTATTATATAACGGACACCCAAATATAAAATTAGTTGGTTCTATATTTGACGCTTTTGAATATTATTTTGTAATGTTGGAACATAATCCAAATATTAAATTATTTTTAATAAATTTCAATAAAACATTTATTGATTATCTTTATAATATTATGGAAGAAAGATATATTCTTGATGATTTAAAATGGAAAGAAAATATTATAAAAATTCCCCTTACTAGTTTAATTCATTTTAAATTTAATAAAGTTCTTATAGTTGATTACACAACTATTCCACACACAAGAGGTTTTTTAGCAACTAAAAAAATTATTATAATTACTGAATATTATACTAAAGATAAAAGATTTCAATATAATAAAAAATTATATGATGATGTGGTTTATTATACTGAAATGCCATTTGAATATAAAGATAAAGATTACAGAATTAAAATGTTATTTAATAGGTTTAAACCTTTAAAACATGTACAAAAAGGAATATTTATTCATTCACCAAACAATATAAATTTAGATATAATTCCTACAATGTTGAAATTAGATACAAGCAAACCAATTTATTATAAAAAAGAAAAACATATGTCTAATTTATTTGAACACTTTGACGAATATATTTATTATCATGTTAATGAATATTTTGATACTCATCCAAGAATGCCTTTAGAATGTACTTATTATAACAAATCCGTTAAATATATTCGTAGTTCAGATGATAATTATAAGGATGGAAGTTATTATAGATTTATAGATTTAAAAGAAAATGGTTTAAAAGATCGGTCATTAAATAAAAATGATGAAATAATCCAACAATTTATTTAGATTTTAAAAATGAAAAAAATTGATATTATTTTTTATGATTATAATTATGGATTTATAGAAGGTGCTACAACATCTATTTATGATATATTTTTTAATTTAAGTCAATTTATTGAAGTTAAATTAAATATTATCATAACAGAAGTTTCCAATAGAAGAGAAATTCTTTTAAATAATAATTTATCTTGTTTGTTTAAAAGTTTTACCACTCAAACTAATTATGATTCTGATGTAGTTATATTATTATATTCTCTATTTAAAGAAGGTAATGAAATTTATCCATCAAAAATAACTATTAATACAGATAAATTAATTATTATAGGAACATTAGATTGTTATGAGTTTCCATTTGATAAAAATATCATTCCAGACCATTGGAATTGTAAAGAAGTGATATTTTTAAATAACCCACCAAGAGAATCAACTCCTCCTTATTATCATCAATTAAGTAAATATCGTGTTCAACGTCTATCAAAATTATCATTGAAAAAAGAATTACATTATAAAAGAAGTAATAAACCTCATATATTAAAAGGAGATTGTTACTTTGAAAATATAGGTAAATTAATATTTGAACATTGTTATCATAACTTACCTGTTTTTTATAATGCTGATGATATGAAAATAAAAGATGGATTATATTATTATTTAAAATTATTTAATATTGATGGTTTAAAATCACAACAAATTCAAATAGATAAAGAAGAAATTGAAGAAAAATTGTTTATGTCAGATGATGATTATATTTTGGAGTTATTATGAAGGTATTTTTTTTATCGTTAATCGTGACAAAGTTTTGTAATCAAAAATGTCATTATTGTAATGTATTTCCCATGACTAAATATCAAAACTTACAAGATGTTGAGGTTGATATTGATTTTTTAAATAAGGTTTTAGATTTATTTAATTATGAAAATATGTATATTGAAATTTGTGGTGGTGAGCCAGGGTGTGTTAATAATATAGATGATGTATTCAAAACTATATATAATCATAAAAATGTTAAATACATTCAAATTATGTCTAATGGACTATTAAGAAAGAATGGAGTCGATTGGATAACAGATAAAAAAGTATTTTATAATGAACATATAATAAAAGAAATTAATGATAAATCTATAATAAAATTCTACAATTTAGAACTAGATAAAGTTAAAAATAGAAAATATGTTGTTGTCACTTCTAATCAAACTATTATATCTATTTTAAATAATTTTGAATATTATAAAGAATTAGGGTTATTTGAATCAAGATTTTGGTATAAAATATTAATAAATAAAACTAATTCAATAAAACAATTTTATCAAAAACTGAAAGAATTTTATATTAAGATCAATCAAGATGATTTACAGTCTAATTTAGATATGATTCAATATTTTAAAGATGATAATAATCTTAATATATCTAAAAAAATGTTATGTGCAAAAAATAGTCCACAACCTGCTATTGATTTTGAATCAAAAGAATTATTACATTGTAGTAATTTTTTAAATAAAACAAAAAGAGCAAAATTGACTTCTATAAATTGTCAAAAACAATTAGATATGGAATTATTTAATTTAGGATCTTATTGTAAAGAATGTTATACTTTTGATTATTCATCGGATAAAATAAATTGTGTTTTAGATTCGAAATTTAAAAAAATATATACTAATAGAAGTTATTGGTATAATAAATTTGAAGGAGATGAGAATGTTTGATTGTGTAGGAACTCCATATTTTAAAGAGAAATGGTTTCAAAATGTAGAAAAAGTATTTATGAATATTGATACATTTAATCCTATTAAATGTGATGAATTAGAAGATGAATTTTGTAAATTATATTCAAAAAAATATGCTGTAACTATCAACAGCGGAACAACTGGTATATGGGCATCTTTAGTAGCAAGTAATATTAAACCAGGGGATGAGGTTATTATTGCAAACTATGGTTTTCCAGCAGCATATAAATCTATTGTTGCTTTAGGAGCTATACCAATACCTATTGAATTAAATGAATACACATTAGCAATGGATTTAGTTTTAATTAAAAAAGCAATCACTCCAAAGACAAAAGCCCTTATTCATATTGAAACAAATGGGTGGGTATCTGATGCTGTAGAAGATATACAAAAAATTTGTAAAGAAAATAATATAATTTTTATTGAAGATTCTTGTCCTTGTTATGCACAAAAATATAAAGATAAAATGGCAGGAACTTTTGGTGATTTAAATATTATATCTTTTAGTTTACATAAAAATTTATATTGTGGTGAAGGTGGGATTGTATTAACTGATAATGAAGAATATTATAAAAATTTAAAAACTATTCGTTACAATGATCATCATTTAAAACATAAAAAGAACCACAATCATAACATTTGTATGTCAACATTTAATGCAGCGTTTCTTCTTGAACAACTTAAAGATAAAGAATATTTGGATTTATTAACAACTGAGAAAGAAAGAATCCATCAAGGATATAAAAAACATTTAAATATATATGAAAATAAACATGTAACTAATAATTATATTTTTAGTTCATATTTTTCTGAAAAAATTGATTTAATTAACGTGCAATTACCTAAATTTTTCAATGGATTTAGAATTAGACCTTATCCAGTAATTGATAAAACACAAAAATTTTCTACTTGGATATCACAACATCATATTGATTTACCCTGTCACATTGGATTAGATGATAAAAAAATTCAAGGAATCGCTATATATATTAAAAGGATTGAAAATGATTAATTTAAATAGAGAAAGCATTAAAAGTATTGAAAGAGATTATATAACTAAAAGATGTAATAGAGCTAGATTATACACTGGACCTTTTTGTAATTATAAATGTGATTTTTGTTATTATATAAAACAATTAAATCAAAGTTTTTCTTTTGAAGAAATTAAAGAAAAAATTGATTATTTATATAATTATGATATAACAGAGGTTGATTTAAGCGGTGGAGAATCTGCTATTCATAAAAATTGGTTTGATATTTTAGATTACTGCAATACCAAATTTGAACATATAAGTTGTTTAAGTAATGGATATAAATTTGCTGATTTTGATTTTTTAAAAAAATCTAAAGAACATGGTTTAAAAGAAATATTGTTTAGTTTACATGGTTATAATGAAGAAAATCATGATGAAATTGTTAATCATGTTGGAGCATATAAAAGAATAATTCAAGCTATAAATAATGCTCATGAATTAGATATAATAGTTAGAATTAATACAACTGTTTATCAAAAAAATTATAATGGTTTATTAGAACACGCTCAACTTGTAAAAACATTAAAACCTTTAGAAATGAATTATATAACATTAAATTACTGGCATGATAATGAGGGAGAGTTTTTAGATTATATTAAATGTACAGATGTTATTAAAAAATGTATAGATGAATTAAAAGAACATGTTAAATACATTAATGTTAGGTTTACTCCATATTGTTTTATGTTAGGGTATGAAAAATATATATGTAATCAGTTTCAACATATTTATGATGTATATGATTGGAATAGAGAAACATTGGATTATTTAATTGATACAACAAAAAAATATACAATAAAAGAAAAAATTGATATGGCATATGAAATTTTAACTGAGATTCGAGTTGATTGTTATACCAAAAAATTTGAATGTGCTCGCTGTAAGTTTTATTTTATTTGTGATGGGTTAGAGAATGAAAATGCTAAACAAAAAGTTTTTCCAGTACTTGGTGATAAAATTCATGATGTAATACATTATAGGAAAAATTTTTATGTTTAAAAGTTTATAAATATAGTTTGAGGAGATTAAATATGCAAGTTTTAGGTTTAAATAAAGAAAGAAAAGTTGTAGAAAAAGAATTAACTTTATCTAAAGAACATGGAGCCATATTAACTTATAATGGTAAATCATTATGTATAGAACCTAATTTAGAAATATTTAATAAATTATATAAACCTGAACAAGGTTCTGATGGTTTGACATGCGCGTTTGTATATGTTACAACTGATTGTAATAAACATTGTTCTTATTGTTATAATGAAAAAGTTAAATGGAAACATCATGAAAGTTCTTCTTGGAAAGACATAGCAAACATGCTTAAAGATTATGTTAATAATGACACAAGAGATTGTACAAAATTACCTTATAGAGATTTTAAATATGATCAAATACATCCTGTTATTAGATTTTTAGGTGGTGAACCAACTGTATCACCAGATTTAGATAAATTATTGAATTGGTCAGTAGATAATAAAGGAAATAAAATTGTTGTTTATACTAATGGTATAAACATGCAAGAAAAAAGTTACTTTAAAAATATGCCAAAGTCAGATAGAATATGCTGGTTTTTATCTGTTGATTGGAATATGTCGGAAGATTTTATAAAAAGATGGACTGAAAATATTCTTGAATACGGTGGTGGACAAGAATATGGTTATTCATTAAATATGTATGATGATAATTTACAAAAATCTATAGAACAAGATGCTTTTATTAGAACATATAAACCAGAAGAAATTAGATATAGAGGAATGTCTGAACAAGATGGTAGTAAATTTAGTACTGCTTCTGAAGTTTTAAATTTTATTTGTACTTCAAGAAATATTGATATGCAAACTTTTTTAGATGAAGGAGCTTGGTATCAACAAATACTTACTTGTTTAAATTATAAAGATACTGAAAATCCTGATACTGGAAATATAGTAGCAGCAAGATTACCTGTATGGAATACAATGTTAGTTGATGAATTTTGTAAAATTGCATCTATTAATATAACAACAAAAAGTTTCTGGAATCCACCCGAAGGGCATGCAAGTTCTAAAGATATGTTTGTATATAGAATGAATAATAAAGATAAATTTTATCACCCATCAAGAAAATCAACATGGAATGTAAGGAATAAATATATAAAATGAACTATTTAGAAAATAAAAATTTTGTTGAAATGAAATTTAGAACAACAAGTGGAAATAATGTTTATGAACAAACAAAAATTTTATTTAAATTATTAGAACCTCATCTAAAAGAAACTATTAGAACTTGGATTTATATTAAAGATATTGATAAAAATTATTCGGGTATGGTTAAAGCTCGAAATGAAATTTTTGATGATAATGGTTTAACTCCAGGTAATCATTTTATCGCAAGTACAGGAATTGGTTCTCCAAGTAAAAATTTTTTAACAGGTGAAATTATAAAATTAAATGCTTTAATTGTTTCTGGTGTTAACCAAAATGAATTTTCATATATATCAAATGAAGAAGTAATGCCAAATACTTCTGATTATGGTGTTAGATTTGAGCGTGGAGTTATATATCAAAATATTTATATTTTATCAGGAACTGCGAGTATAGATGAATTTGGAGAAGTCAAATATCCAGGTGATATTGTTAAACAAACTTTATGTGCTATAGATAATATGAATAGTTTATTAACAAAATATTATCAGAGTATATTTAATACAAAAAAAATAATTGGTTATGTTCGAAATAAAAAAGATATTAAAACTGTTAAAGATATTTGTAGAGAATATTTGCCTGGTATTATATATGAAATAAAAGAAGGAAAGGTATGTAGACCTGAATGGTTGGTTGAATTTGAAACAATGTTTGAAGGAGAATAGTTTATGATTGAATTAAAATTAGAAGTTAATGAAGTTCCTTTAAATGCTAATAAAGAATTAAAAAATAGTATAACAAAACCCTTTATATATTATTTATGTAATTTTGATTATCCTTATTTAAATACCTTTGTTATTGTTGATTTTCCTTCTGATAAAATTACCTATGTAAAATCTGATAGTAAAGAAAATAAAAAATTAGTAAAAGATAAACTCATTAGCGGTATTCCTCATTCTACAATGCCCATTAATAAAAATGAATTTTTAAATATAATGCTTCCAATTGATAATCATCCTACTCAAGATTTTAGACATATTAATTTAAAAGAAAAAAGAATGTCGATTTACACATCTGGTGATCTTGGGTTGAAGAATTTATCAGGAACTATTGAAACATTGACACAAGATTATGAACAAGAATGTTTTTATATTGCCTTTAAAAAAATAGATAATTCTTCAACAGAATATTATAAAATTGCTTTAGATTTAACAAAGGTTGAATTTTTGTTTGATGATAAAGGGATTATGGATTCTCTCCCGCACCAAGTTGTTAGATTTAAAAATTTTATTGTTTCTATGGGATGGAGTCAAGAAGATTCTCTTATATTAATTTATAATTTAAATACTAAAAAAATTCAAACTATATATAATGATAAATATCCATCACACTCAATTATTAAAAATGATGCTTTATACTATTCTTCTGTTAATGTTATTATAGATGGATTAGAGCTTGAATATCGTGATCCAGCTATCATAGGTAAATTAATTAAAGATAAAGATGAGCTTATTATTGAAAATATATTTGACCATGTGACTGGATATAGATTTACTTCACATAGATATCTTGACCCTGATACTATAATAACAATAGGGTATCCTAATAGAATCTTTTTTATTGATGCTAATACAATGGAATTAAAATTTTTTAAAGATATTGATAAAACAATCCTTCCTCCTAAACTTCTTAAACTTTTTTTAAATAAGTTATATAAAGGTGGTTATTCTGATCCATATAAATATTCTTCTTTTGAAATTTCTCAAGATCAAAAATATATTATTTTATTTAATCAAGAGAATATTCGATTGTTTAATATAGAACATCAAGAAATTGAAATAGAAATTCCATTTGCAAAAGAAAAGAATTATATACAAGTTACTCAACATTGTGACTTTTTAAAATAGGAATATTATGAAAATTTTCACTGAAAGAGATTCCTTATTAAAAATATTAAAAGATAATCCAACTAAAAAAATTGGGAAACTTTGTCTTGAAAGAATTGTATTTGAAAAACAAAAACAATTTCATCCTGCACATAAGAATTTCATTACAACTTTAAAAAATAATGGTTGTGATTTAGTTGTTATGGATGTTATGAACTTATCTATTATGTTAGAAAAAGTAGGTATGTTTTTTGGATATGATGGATTTGTAAAAAATGGAAAACCAGATACAAAATCAATTCTGGATGAAACAATAAATTTAGATAAAACAATACAGTCAGCAGAAAAATATTTAGAAGTTGATTATCTTGTTATATATAAAAATGATTGGTATGATAAACTTAAATTAAAAAGCGAAGACAAAAAAATTATTGAAGAAAGATTATTAAAAGAAAATTATAAAGAAAAATATCAATTAATTGATGATCAATATAATTTTTTTAAATGGCAGACTTTAGCATACAGTACAACAATAGATAATATTAATATTAACACTCTTCCTTTTGTATTTGTTTTATCAAAAAGACCAACATATATGCATATTTATGCAGAAAAACATTATCGAGAAAAATATTTTAATAATGAGGTTGTCTTATCTCCTTGGGCATACGATAAAGATTTTATGCCTTATACATTAAGTAATAAAAAATTATTATTGTATAAATTACAAAATAAAGAATTAAAAGAATTTTCAAAATTTATACATGATACAGATTTTAAAATCTTGATGAATAAGAATATTGTTGAACAGTTTGCTAAACAATTAAACGGAAAGTTGACTCTTCATTGTTGTATAGATAATCAAATTCTTTTTATTGAATTTACAAATAATAAAAATAATAAAATTAATTTTCATTTAGGGAGTTAAATAAATGGTTGCTACTAAAAAAGATATATTAAAACATAAAAAATCAGGTCAAAGTATTAGTATTCGAATGATTCTTACAGAAGATTGTAATTTAAGATGTACTTATTGTTATGCTGGTAATAATAAAAATCCAAAGAAAATGACAAAAAAAATTGGTGAGAATATAATTGATTATTGGTTAGAAAATAGTGAACCACCAGAAAACGACAAACAAGAACTCTCTTTATGGGGAGGGGAACCACTTTTAGAATGGGAATTATTTAAACATTTAGTAAAATATGCACAAAGTAAAAATGATAATCTAAAAATATGGACTGTTACAAATGGGGTTCTTTTTACACCAGAAAAAATAAAATGGTGTCATGAACATAAGGTTTTTGTATGTATATCAGTAGATGGTGTTAAAGGAATTCATGATAAATATCGAAAATTTAAAAATGGTAGTGGTTCATGGGAAATAATTGAAAAAAATATAAAGGCAACAAAAAAATTTGGTAAATATCAATTTCTGATGACTACAGTAACACCTTATAATACTCCATATTTATTACAATCATTAAAATATTATTTTGAAGAACTGGGTATAAATTATATTAATTATGTTTTTCAATATGAAGGTAATTGGACTAAAGATGATTTTATTGAATTAGAGACACAAGCAAGACATATGATTGATTATGCTAAAGACAATGGAATAACATTACCTCCTTGGACTCAACAATTAAGAAAATATAACCCAGGATGTGGTGCTGGAACAGTCTTTTCAGTTTGGTCAGTTGAAGGAATACAATTTCCTTGTCATAGATTTGATTTACATGATAATACGTTTAAAGAAAAAACCCAATTACCTTATGCGTTTGGTTATCTTAAAGATGATAAATTTATAAAATTAAATAATAAAAATGATTTTGTTTATTTTAATGAAAATCAAAATAGTAAATGTTTGAAGTGTGAAATCTTTGGCACTAAATTTTGTGAAGGTGGGTGTTTTGGCGTTAACTTTATTTATGATGGAAATATTCATGGCACATATTCAAATCAATGTGAATTTAAAAAACTACTTTATAGGGTAAGTAAAGACTTATGGAAATTATATTAATAACAGGTGGAGCTGGTTTTATTGGTAGTCATCTTTGTAGAGAATTATTAAAAGATAATAAAGTTATATGTATAGATAATTTTTTTACTGGTTCTAAAAATAATATTAAAGAATTTATAAAAAATCCAAATTTTAAAATGATTATACATGATGTCCAAAAACCAATCTCTTTAAAAGTAGATAAAATTTATAATTTGGCATGCCCAGCATCTCCTAAACAATACCAATTTAATCCTATATATACAACCAAAAGTTCTATCTTGGGTGCTATTAATATGTTAGAACTATCTGATGTAAATAATGCTAGAATATTACAAGCAAGTACAAGTGAAATATATGGTGACCCAACTGTTCATCCACAACCAGAAAGTTATACAGGAAATGTTAATACTTCTAGTATTAGAGCTTGTTATGATGAAGGAAAGAGATGTGCAGAAACTTTATTTTTTGATTATCATAGAGAAAATAATATTGATATTAGAATAGCAAGAATTTTTAATACATATGGATCTAATATGGATATTGATGATGGGCGGGTTGTGTCTAATTTTATTGTACAAGCTTTAAAAAATAAAGATATAACTATATATGGGGATGGATTACAAACCAGAAGTTTTCAATACATAGATGATTTAATTGATGGATTAATTAGCCTTATGGATTCTGATTATAACTTACCAGTAAATCTTGGTAATCCATATGAAATAACTATTAAACAACTATCTGAATTAATAATAGAACTAACTAAATCAAAATCTAAAATAATATTTTGTCCTTTGCCAGATAATGATCCAGTACAAAGAAAACCTAATATAAATTTGGCAAAAACAGTTTTACATTGGGAGCCAAAAGTAAAATTAGAAGTTGGGATTAGAAGAACAATAAAATATTTTAGGAAATTGATATGTTAAATGCATTAAAAATAAAATATCTTAATGAATCTCTTTGTTTAATGCCTTGGGTTAGTTCAAATATATCTCCAAAAGGTGATTATAATCTTTGTTGTTTGGCTAATATTTTTTTATCCAATGAAGGTAAACCTTACAATGCAGAATTTCACGGTGTAGATGAAGTACGTAATTGTCAATTTTTAAAAAATATACGAATTACATTTTTAACTGGGAAGTATCCCCCATGTTGTTTTAATTGTTGGGATAAAGAAAAATTAAATATTAAATCAAAAAGAATATTTACTTTTGATCTTGTAAAAAATGAAGTGTTAAAAAATTTGACTGAAAAAACAAATCCAGATGGTAGTATTAATCCAGAGGATTTTCCGATTGTACAGTATGATGTAAGATTAGGAAATTTATGCAATTCTAAATGTATAATGTGTTCTGATGTATATTCTAGTCTACATGCTAATGGAAAACAACATAAATGGATGGATAATTTTAGAGACACTAAATATTATAAAGATGTTAGAAATAAAGCAAAAGATATCGTTGAAATTTATTTAACTGGTGGGGAACCATTCATTAATAAACATCATTGGGATTTTATAGATTATTTAATAGAATCAGGTGAATCAGAACATATTGCTTTAATATATAACTCAAATGGTTCTATAATGAAACAAAAATTTATTGATAAATGGAGAAAGTTTAAAAGAGTTTTAGTTTTATTTTCTGTTGATTGTATTGGGGAAGTCTTTGAAAAAATACGACCACCTTTAAAATGGAAAGAAGTAGAAAAAAATATAATATTTTTTGATAAACAAACTTATTCCCAACATACAAATATACAAGGAATGTTTTCACCAACTGTATTTTCAGTAAATCTTTTACATATGCATGAATTTGGAGAATGGTTTTTATTTAGAAATTTTAAAAATATTAAATATTTTAATACTAATATTCTTTATTCTCCACCCCAATATTCAATAATAAATAAATCTCATTTATATGATAAAGCTTATAAATTATTTGAACCGTTTTTAGATGGTCCATTATTTGATTTTTTTGATGAAATTTTAAATTACCTTATAATCAAAAATAAATAATATTGTTTGTTTCATAAATTAAAAAACAGAACAAATAATAAAACAATATGGAGGAAGTTAATATGGATATTCATGGTTTGCATGTTATTGATACAATAACAACTCAAGATAGTCCAGATATTGGAACTTCAGGCGAGCCTTTCGGCGATATATATGGAAAGTCTTCAGGTTCACAATGGGGTGATTTAGCTGAAAAATATCGTTGTAATCCTGAACAATGTGAAGCTGGTTTAGTTGTTTCAGTAACTAATCAAGCTCATATAGATGTGGAACCTTGTAATGAAGATTTATCTACATCTGTTGTGGGTGTTGTATCAACTAAACCAGGTTTTAAAATGAATGAACAATTACCCGAAGGAAAATTCATAGCTTTAACTGGATTAGTTCCTGTTAAAATTAAAGGTCCAATCTATAAAGGTGATTTTATTGTTCCAACTGTCGATGGAAGTGCCAGATGTGGAAAACCACATGAAATTGGTTACAAGATGGGAGTTGCTCAAGAGACAAATATAGATTTGGGTTTTCATTCAGTTAATTGTATTATAAAATAATAAGGAGAAAAAATAATCATGAGTGTTATTCAAGGAAATGACGCATTAGCATCAGATTATAATACATTACGTACCGCTGTTAATAAATGGTTTTCAGATAATTATTCTGGTGTTTCTTTTGGGGATCCTAATCAAACATATGGTTATGGCGGAGCAGGAGCAGCTTCTGTTAGTGCTGGCGATGATATGTTAGCATCTAATATGGATGAATTAAGAGACCGCTGTAATATTGGTGTTAATGTAACATCCGTTACAGGATCATTATCAGATATAGCACCTGATGACGACATATTAGCAACAGATTATAATGATACTGAAAGTAAATCTAATAGTATTAATTCTAATAGATTGAATATAGATGCTGGTGAATTGTCACTATTATCAGGTGGATCTTCAATTAGATCTACTTCTTACGCTGCTGCTGTTGATTGTATTTTTAGATATACTCAATCTAGTTTTAGTAAATCAAGGTATTTTTGGAATACTGGCGGGGCTGTTAATATTTATGGAATCATTACGGGTTATTCAACTGGGACTGGTTATGATGGTGCAGGTATAAATGAAATCCTGTCCACAATGGGTACTGTAACCATGGATCATACCCAAACTATACAATCTGGTTCAGGTGGTGTTCCATCAAGTATTGGTTTTTATGATTTAACTACATCATGGCAATCTATTTTTACTCAGACAGGTTCTGGTGCATATAGTGATGCCACGTTGGCTATACATGCTCGAAGAAATACAAGTGGTTCTTATGTGGAAGTTAGAGTTACTATTACTCCTGAGTCTGGTAGAACAGTTGATGGTACAACTACTATTATTAGTCAGTATAGAAAATTAGATAATCAAGCTTCTGGTGGAGAGTCTTTAACTATCACGGCACCAACACCATCAGTACAAGATAATTTATAATTTAAAAAATAGAAAGGCGAATAAATGGACAAGAGATTAGAACAAGCTTTGAATTTCTCGAATTTTCGTTTGATTTTAGCAACACGACAAAAGAGTCTGAAAGTTTTGTTGAATAATAAATTAAAACTAAGTTATGAAGGTGGACTATTTAAAGTAGATAAAGAATTAATTACTTATCTCGATACCTTACTTTCAAAAAATACAAAAAATTGTGTGTTGTTAGATGTCAATGATATTCCTATATTAATTAATGATATAAAAGAATTGTTTGATAAATCAACAGAATTATATAGCAAAGCTATTAATCAATATTATCAAAGTTATCAAAAACTTGAAGAAGCGAGAGATATACGAAAGGTAACTGATTGGGATGAAGACTAAAGGATTTCTATTACACGCATTTGGAAGTAAAGATTTAGATTATGGTAAATTAGCTGTATGTTGTGCTTTATCTATTAAAACGAATTTAAAAAATAATAATGTAACAGTATTAATGGATGAAGGAACTAAAGAATGGATTCATTCTACAGTTCCTCAATCTATTATAGATAAAGCATTTGATCAAATCATCATTCCTGATGAAAAATTTCGTGGTGGAAAAAGGAGACATTTTGACTCTCCGTGGCTAACATTCAAAGCGGAATTTAATAACCAACCAAGAGTTCTATCATATAAATACTCACCATACGATGAAACAATAGTTTTAGATACAGACTATTTAGTTATGAATAATAGTTTCGATTCTATTTGGAATAATAAGAATAATGTTTTAATTAATCATAAAGCTATTGATTTAAAAGGGGATCCGTTTGGAGATATCACAGATCAAAAATTATCAAAATATGGTATTCCTATGTATTGGGCTACAATAGTCTATTTTAAAAAATGCAAATTCAGTGAAACCTTTTTTAATTTAGTTGACTATGTAAGAGAAGAGTATAACTTCTTTCAATTTTTATATGGATTTAAAAAAGGATTTTATAGAAATGATTTTAGTTTTAGTGTAGCAGCTCATATAATGAGTGGATATATAACTCAAGGTATTAATTCCTTTCCAGAGTCAGAGATATTAACTTCTTACCAAAAAGATGGTATAGCTAAAGTTAAAGACTCAAATGAAATAATATTCTTCGCTCATAAAGTTGATGAACCTTGGATGGATACTTTAGTTAATATTAAAAATCAAAATGTGCATATAATGAATAAAAGAGAATTATTAAGAATTAGTGATAAATATATTGATTCTTGTTTGGAGAAATTATGAGTAAAGGTTTTTTAACAATAGCTCAAAATGGTGAATATGATTATGTTCGAATGGCATACGCTTTAGCTATGAGTTTAAAATTATCTCAAAAAATATAATAAACTTTCCATTATAGTTAATAAACACCAAGTCATACCTGATTATTACAAAGAAGTATTTGATAAAATATTTTATATAGATGAACCAGGAGAAATATGGAAAGTTCAAAATAAATATCAATATTATAATTTAACACCTTATGATGAAACTATGGTGCTTGATTGTGATATGTTATTTTTTTATGATATATCTTTATGGTGGGATTATATAGATGAAAGTGATATAGAATTTACTACTGAAGTTAGAAATTATACTAATAAAATTACAACATCTGATTATTATAGAAAAGTTTTTACTAATAATGATTTACCAAATCTTTATACAGCTTTATTTTACTTTAAAAAAACTCCTATTATAGAACAATATTTTAAATTAGTAGAGGTTATTTTTAAAAATTGGAAAGTTTTTTATGAAAAATTTTTAAAAGAACCTCCAAAATTTTTAAGTGGGGATGTAGTTTATTCACTTGCAGCTAAAATATTTTTTAATAGAAATTGGAGTAGTGATTTATCCTTTATTCATATGAGAAGTCGGATACAAGATGATAATATAAATGATTGGAGGAAAGAACTTCCTATTTGTTTTTCTAATTTATCAAATGAAATTAAAGTTAATTTAAAAGTTAATAACTTTAATCAATTATATCCATTCCATTATATTAGAAAAGAATTCTTAAGCGAAGAGGTAATAGATATTTATGAAGAAGCGATACGTTTATTATAATAAAAAATCTGGTGCAATTATAGAAATAAGAAGTCAAAGAAAACAGGGTCGAGCTTATTATATTGAATGTGCTAATGAGGAAGTTAAAGAATTTATTATTGGCACCAAAAACATTAATAATTATTTTGTTGCTCAAGATCACATTATTGAAAAAACCAATGCGAAATATACTGGTGTAAAAATCTCTGCTGATTCTACCTTAACCAAAATTCCTTATAATAAATCAACTAATTCTAATTTAAATATATTATATCATTTAGATAATAGTATAACAGTATCTTTAAATAATTTAAGATTTCAAAAAGTAGATAATTATTATGAACTTAGAATAGTTGTTAAGGAAAAAGACACAGGTAAGTTATTACAAGAAATTGTTTTTGATATAAGAGATTTACTAGAAAAATCAAAAAATTATAAACTATTGGAATATATCCAAGATATTGATATAGAATTTTATACTTATAAAATATTTGAAGATAGTTCTTGGGTAAAAGAAAAAGAATATAAAGAAATAAAACATTTAAAGAAATTATCTAAAATAAAACAAACACATATTAAAGATACAGCTAAAAGTAATTTAAAAATTATTTATTTAGTTAGAACAAATTCATTAAAAATTTCTTTAAATAATTTAAGATTTCAAAAAGTAGATAATTATTATGAACTTAGAATAGTTGTTAAGGAAAAAGACACAGGTAAGTTATTACAAGAAATTGTTTTTGATATAAGAGATTTATTAATAGAAGAAAAAATTATTCCTTTGTTAAAACATATTAATTATAAAAATGTAGAATTTTATACTTATAAAATATTTGATATCAATACTTGGTCAATGGAAAAACAATCATATGTTTATTATAATAAACAAACAGGTCAATTAGGTGATATTACTAAAGATAAATTAGATAATGATAACCCTTATATTAAAAAATATCATTCAGAAGTTCAAGAATTTGTAACAGGAGAAAAAGGTTCTAACTCTTATTTAATTGTTTATAGTTGGGATACAGAAACTTTAGATATATTACCTAAAGATAATATTATTAGACTTAGACAAACATCTACTCAACCAGTCAAAATACCTTATAAAACTGATGTTAATAGTGACCTGACATTGGTATATTATTCTGATAATGTACTTGAATTATCACTTGATTTAACTCATATAGCACCCATATTTCAATCCGACTTTCAATCCGAGGTTAGTTTTGAAAAAGGAACTGAAATACGAATTATTGCTAAAGAGAAAGATAGTGGTGATTTACTTAAAGAATTTATTATAGATGCTCAAGATTTATTAGAATCAGGTCAAATATTTTTAGAATTATATAAACATATTTATTCTGATAATGTTGAATTTTTAACTTATGATATTTTTAAAAGTTTCTCATGGCATAAAGGTAAAGTCAAATTAATATCACCTGTTAAAGAAAATATTAAGTTCGATATACATAGAGCTGATACTGTAGAGCGGTCTGATGATATTACTTATCATTTAATTATGACTAAGACAGATAAAGGTATTAAAGTTACGAGTAATATAGATAATTATAAATTAGTTAGATTTAATAAAGAGATAGAATTTTTTGTTGTTGATAAATATGATCCAAATATATTATATGAAAAGTTTAGTTTAACCGAAAAAGATTTAAAAAATGAAACTATGTTAATTCCTTTAAAGTATGATATTAAAGGAAAAACAATATTATATAATCATAAATATATAAGTGTATTATTAAAGGAATAAAATATGAGTAATAAAAAACAAACTCCGATTACTGATTTTGATATAATTTTTATATCATATGATGAAGATAATGCAGATGAGAATTGGGCTGATCTAAAGAAAAAATGTCCGTGGGCTAAAAGAATTCATGGTATAGAAGGATCTGATGCTGCTCATAAAGCTGCAGCTAATTTATCTAAAACGGAAAGATTCATTACAGTAGATGCTGATACTATTGTTAAAGAAGAATTTTTTAATGCAACTATTAATGAAGATTTAGCTAATGATATGTTGAAAACATTAAGTTGGAGTAGTAGTAATCATGTTAATGGTTTAGTATATGGAAATGGAAGCTTAAAATGCTGGACTAAACCATTTGTTTTAAATATGAAAACTCATGAAGCTTCTCTTGAACCAAAAAATAAAATAGAGTTTTGTTTTGAAGATGGTTATTTGCAATATAATGATATATATTCAGAAACTTTTCCTAATGCATCCCCGCGTCAAGCTTGGAGGTCTGGTTTTAGAGAAGGGGTAAAGATGACTCTTGACCAAGGAATTAAAAATGCAACTAAAACTATGAAGCAAGATATGTATTGGAAAAATCTCATTCGTTTATTAGTATGGTGCTCAGTAGGAGCTGATGTTGAGAATGGATTATGGTCTATATATGGTGCTCGTCTTGGTTGCTATAAAACTAATTTAACAGATTGGGATTATGTTAATGTAAGAGATTTTGAATATTTAAATAATCTTTGGGAAGAAGAAGTAGCTCCAAAATTTGAATCTTTTACTAGTCCATATTTATGTACTAAAAGTGGTTATGGTTGGGATAATAATTTATTAAAAGAAGAAATTGAAATTCTCGGTGTTGAATTAAGAAATCACTTAAATTTAGAAATAGCAGAATTAAATAAAAATGCTTCAACTTTTTTTAGATCAATCTTTGTTAATCCAAATAGAGTAGGTTAATATGAAATCTGTTACTTTCTTGACTTATCATAAAGGTATTCAAGGATCTTATTTAAATCATTTAGACCTTCAACAATATCTCAAAGATCAAGAAGGTTATAAAATTAAATTTTATTGTGAAAATGTTAAGAAGTTATTTGAAGTTATAAAATTGAGTCGACGTAATTATACTTTTAAGAAGGGTGAGATTAAGATTCTTAAAAATAATATGATTATTTCTGATACAATTATAACCGACTTTAAAACTTTATTGATGTTTCAAAAAGAAAAAAAATGGATAGCTTGCAAAAAGTTAATTGTAATGGATTCTATTGAACTAACTTATCATTTAAAAGATATGAAGGAAGCTAGATTTTATTATGATTTAGATTTAAATAAAGTTTTAAAGCATTTTTATACCTCAGATGTTTTATTCTTAATGCCTCCCAATAATGCAGAAATATTTCAAGAAAAATATCCTGACTTAAAATGTCAAGTTTATTTCAAAAGTATTAATGTTGATATGTTAAATACTATAGATTGTAAAAACCAAAAAGGATATTTTTTTCGATGGGATACTTGTAATGATGATAATGAACAAATAATAAAACAATTTAACAATGAAGCTATTAGTTTTACTCCTGTTTGGACTTTAAAAAATGGTAGACGAGTTCCTTTAAGATATAAGGAAGTTGATTTTATATTTGACTATCAAAACTTAATATATAGAAGACGTAAATATCTCGAATACCAGGAGCAATTCGGTCGTTTAATATTTGAGTATATCTTAATGGGGAAAACCGTTTATTTCTTAAATCAACCTTATACAGATGATGGTTTGACTAACTACTTAAGACATTATGATATACAATTTGATAATAACAAAATTATTACAACTAAAGAAGAATTATCTGATAGAATGGAGGCAGAAAATATTAAAAATGATAGATTATTATAGATTAGAACATGAACATAATTTTGCTAAAAATACCATAGTAATCAATTGGTGTTTATTAAATATTTGTAATTATAAATGTTCATATTGTCCTGAGTTTTTACATAATGGTTCAACAGGTTTTCCAAATTTTGAAGAGGTAGTTAACTTTTGTTCAAACATAATAGAATATTATGATGGAAAAAATATATATTTTGAATTTACTGGAGGTGAAGTTACTTACTGGAAAGATTTTACTCAACTGATTGATTTCTTAAAAACATACAAGAATGTTTATGTAGGAGTGATTAGTAATGGAAGTAATACCTTACATTGGTGGGATACTATAAAAGATAAACTGGATCATGTTTGTTTAAGTTTTCAACCTGAGTTTGCTAGTAAAGAACATTATATACAACTAACTAAAATATTAAGTAATCATTTAAGGACTCATATAAATTTAATGTTGCATCCTGATTATTTTGATTTATGTTTAGAAGTTGTTGAAGATATTGTTAAAAATGTTCCTAATATATCAATTGCTTTACAACCTTTATTAAAAGATTTTGGAGATGATATGTATAATTATTCAGTTGAACAATTAAAAATAATTGATAAACAATATGATTTATATGGAAGTAAGGTGAAATGGAATAAAGATTGGCCAATCTTCCGAGGTTCAATGAAAGCGATAGGTAAAAATAAAGTTATTAATTCATCCGCGCACAGATTTATTTCTGAAGGTGTTAATCATTGGAAAAATTGGAAATGTTATGCAGGTATAGAACAAATAGTTGTAGATACTGAAGGACAAATATGGAGAGGGTGGTGTAAAGAAGGTGGAATAATTGGAGTAATAGAACAACCAATAAATTTTCCAAAAAATCCAATTATTTGTCAAAGAGATTTTTGTCATTGTAATTTTGATATTATGTGTACAAAGGAGAAGATATGAAAATAATATTAGCTTGTTGTCCTTCATGGTCAATACAATATCCACCTTATAATATATCTTTATTAAAATCTATATTAACCAAAGCAGGTCATACAGTTAAGAATTTTGATTTTAATATAGAATCTTATCATTTTTTAAAAAAGGAAGATATAGATTTTTGGATAGGTCAAAATTATTTTTATTGGGAAGGAGATGAATTTGATAATATTATATTTCCTAAAATTGAAAATTTAATGAATGAGTGGGTAGATAATATTTTAAAATATAATCCTCAATTCATAGGTTTTACTTTGTATCATACTAATTGGAGATGTACTCAACATATCATAAAGAAAATTAAAAAAAGAAATAATGAAATTAAAATAATGTTAGGTGGTCCTCAATGTTTTGAGGCAAAACATGATTTTAGCTATACTTCTATATCTGATTATATTTGTAATGCAGAAGGAGAACATGAAATATTAAATATTATAAATAATACTATACCTTCAGCTCAAAGAGTAGACATTAATATATCTCCTATTCCTGATTATTCTGATTACACTATCTCTGATTATGGTAATCAAGGAATGTCATTAGAAGCTTCAAGAGGTTGTATAGCTAAGTGCGCCTTTTGTATGGAAACTCATTATTGGAAATATAGATATAAAAGAGCAGATGTTCTTATCAATGAATTAAAAGAATATATAAAAAAATATAATATAACACACTATAGATTTAATGATTCTTTGATAAATGGACATATTAAAGAATTTTATAAATTTATATGTCTTTTACATGAGGAAAATTTAGGAATTACATGGGAGGCTTATGCAAGAATAAATGGTAAGATGGATTTAAATTTTATGAAAAAAATAAAATTATCTGGAGTTGATCATCTATCTTATGGTATAGAAAGTGGTTCACAAAAAGTTTTAGATGATATGAAAAAAGAAATAAATATAGATGAAATTGAACAAAATCTTAAAGACGGATATGAGGCAGGGGTTAGAAGTCACGTCAACTGGATGGTAGGTTTTCCATCAGAAACAAATTATGATAATTTATTATCTTTAATATTTTTATTTAATAATAGAAAATATATAAATGATATTTCTCCAGGAATGACTTGCGGTATAGGTTCAAGGTCAGATTTGAAACTACATGGAGAGAAATATAAATTACTTCCAGAATTTTATTGGGATAATTTTGTTACAGAAGAATTTAAAAACACAGCTATTCATAGATTTATTAGACTTAAATGTACTCATATATGGTTACAATTAATAGAAATAAATAATGGACAGATGGGAAGTAAATCAAAGTATTTACAAGAACAATATAATATTGAATTTTTAAATAAGAAAAATATAAATATTATAGATTATAATGAAGCTATAGATTTTTCTTATTTACATAAAGAAACTTTTTCATCTTCTTTATATTCAGAATATCTTTCTTTTTTTTATGTTATATATAAAGCATTTGGATCCTTTTCTATGACGTTATTGTTTAATAAAGATACAGATACTTCAGAATTCGGAAAAGCTATAGTCAAAGAGTATAATGCTGAATGTAAATTTAAGATGGAGTCTAATAGATATGAATTACAACTAACTCATAATTTAGATACTGTTAAACCTTTTAATGAATCTATTAGTTTTAAAGGAGAATTTAATTGAGTAATAAACAATTAAGAATATATGATAAAGAAAAATATATTAAGGTATCTGTAGATGAAGCTATAGCAAGAGGTTATAATAAATGGAAAGGTTGGAATTGTTATGCTGGTCTAAGAAATTTATATATTGATTATGATGGTAATATATTTGTTTGTAATACAGCAGGTTCTAAATTAAATAGATTTGATAAAGATAGGTGGATTGCGTTTATTAGAGAACAGGGGTATTCAGACATATCAGAAGAAGAAAAAGATAGGTATGTAAATGAATATAATAATCAAAAAGACATATATAAAAGAATAGTGAAGGTAGAAGAAAATATAAAAGGATTTATAGGAAATATTTTTTCAGATTTAGATTTACCAAAAAATCATATAATATGTCCTTTTGACCATTGTTCTTGTGGTGCTGATGTTATAGTTAGCAAATATAAAGATGATATTTATCTTCCAGTTACTACTAAAGGATATGAAGGTCAACAAGAAGGTAATTTTGTAGAAACTATAAATAATAATTCTTCTGTTGAAATGAACTTTCCAATTCCTTATCAAGTATTATGGGATTTAACAAGAAGATGTAATTATAATTGTTCTTATTGTTGGCCAGCAGTTCATAATAAAACAGAATCTTTTATTGAAAAAGAAATAGTTTTTAATGTTTTAGATAAATTAATTAAATGGTCTGATGGTAAAGAAATAAGATTTAATTTTGGTGGAGGAGAACCTACATTACATCCTAATTTTCTTGAAATTTTATCTTATTTAAAATCAAAACAACAGTGGGTATTAGTCACAAGTAACATGTCCCGTTCATTAAACTATTGGAGTGAGTGCTCTAAATATATAAATAGTATTAATATGAGCGCCCATTTTGAATCGATTGATAAAAACCATTTTTTAAATGTATTAGAAATTTTTATTGATAGACATAATAAAGTTAATGATGATCATTGGATTGAAGTTAAATTAATGACACCTCCTGGAAAATTGGAGGCAGTGTTAGAATTTAAAAAAGAAATTGAAAAGTTAGAATTGCATAAAAATGGAGCTAACAACAGAATGAAAGGAACTTGTAGTTTAGTTCCAATAAGAGGTATAGAAGATAGTGATAATATATTAAAATACTCAGAAAAAGAATTAGAATTTTTTCAAAATCAATAAGGAAATAAATAATGAATAATGCATTTTGTTGCATACCTTGGATACATTCAAGTATGGATAGTAATGGAGATCTTCGTGTGTGTTGTATATGTAAATATCCACCATACTCTTATTTCTATAAAAAAGATGGTTCTGTATATAATGCAAAAAATGATAAAGTTCCAAGAAATCATAATCTTTATAAAAAAATAAGAGCATCGATTTTAAAAAATAAAAGACATCCTCTTTGTAAACATTGTGAAGAATTAGAAAATGTAGGATTGTATAGTAATAGACAAGCATTTAATAATATATATTCTAAATATTATGAAGATATAATAAAATATACTGATGAAGATGGAACAATAGATGAGAGTAAAATTCCTTTAGTTTATTATGATTTGCGTTTGGGAAATAAATGTAATTGTAAATGTATTATGTGTGATTCTTGTAACTCCAGTATGTGGGGAGAATTAAATAACTGGACAGACATTAATTTAAATACTCCATATTTAATAGAATTAATACAAAATGCAAAAAATATTAAAACTATATATTTTACTGGTGGAGAACCAATGATAAATGAACATCATTGGAAATTGCTTAATATTTTTCTAGAGAATTCTTATAATCATATAGTAGTTGATTATAATTCAAATGGTGTATATTTAAAAGAAGATATGTTTAAAGTATGGTCTCAATTCCATTCAGTTAATATAGGATTTTCTATTGACGGAATAAATGAAATTTTTGAACAGATAAGAATTCCTGCTAAATGGAAAACTGTTGAGAAAAATTTAAAACTTTTTGATAAAAATGCATCTGAATCTATTAGAGCTTCTATATGTGTAACAGTATCTTCTATTAATATTTTAAATATCATAGATTTATATAAATGGTTTATTAAACAAAATTTTAAATGGATACAAAATCATTTTCATTTTAATATTCTTCATATTCCTGACAGTATAGCTATAGGCAATGTAGATTTAAAAGAAAAAGAAATGATTAAAATAGAATATGAAAAATTTTATTTATGGTTAGATGATAATATACAAAATAATAATGAAATAAAAAATAATTTTAAAGGTATTATTAATGCACTATCAAAATAAAAAACTATAATATTTGGAGAATAATATTGATACTTTATGTATAGCACCATGGATTACAACTTTTGTTCCGCCAGATGGACAATTTCAAATATGCTGCCAAATGATTTTTGGAAACTTTTCTTGTAAAGATAAAAATAACAAAACTTATAATGCAGAGACTCATATCTATAAAGATGTAATTAATTGTGATGCATTAAAAAATATAAGATTAAGATTTTTAAATGGTGAAAAACCCAAAGAATGTAAACAATGTTGGGATCATGAAAAATTTGGTTTGGCTAGTCTTAGAAAACAATTACTGGAAGCATACTTAAATTGTACTAAGGATGTTTTTAAATATACTAATTCTATAGGTGAAATTAATTATAAAGATTTTCCTATTATTTTTTATGATTTAAGGTTTAGTAATTTATGTAACTGTAGATGTATAACATGTGGTGAAATTTATTCTAGTATGTTTAATGAATTAATAGATTGGTCATCTAATAAAAATAATCAATTTATTAAAGAAATTAAAAACAATGCCTCTAATATTAAATCTCTATATTTTACTGGTGGTGAACCAATGATAAATAAAAATCATTGGGAACTAATAGATTATTTAATAGAAACTGGATATTCTAAAAATATTTATGTTAGATATAATACTAATGGAACAACTATTAAAAAATCAATGATTAAAAAATGGGAACAATTTCAATTAGTAATAGTTGGTTTTTCTATAGATGCCATAGGAGATTTATTTGAAAAGATGAGAACTCCAGCTAAGTGGAAAAATATTGAAAAAAAATTAGATTTATTTGATCGTGAAATATCTTCTAATAATATTAATGGTATTATAACGCCAACAATATCTAGTTTAAATATTAATAATCTTCCAGATTTATTAAGATGGTTTTTAAGAAAAAAATATAAACACATAAATAGTTTTATTCCACATATGTTATATTATCCAGAAAATTATAGTATAATAAAGAAAATTACTATTTATATAAAAAATTATTCAAAACTTAAAGAATTTCTAAATATAGATCAAGTAAAAGTTGGAGTTAAAGGAATTTTAAATTCAATAAAAGGAGAATAAATGATAACTTCAGATTATGATTTTACAAAAATCCCATTTGATAAACTAACCAGAGTAGGTCAAATATCTATGTTGTATAATGACTTATTTAATGTGAGTTGGATTCTTGGAAGATATTGTAATTATCATTGTAGTTATTGTTGGGAACATGGTAGGTCGGATAAAAAAGATCATAGGTCATTAAAGACTTGTATATTAACCATTAGAGATATTAAAACACAAGCTCGAGAAAGGGGGTTTAATTCATTTCATTTCTCTCTTAGTGGTGGAGAACCGACCTACCATCCTGATTATTTTAAAATATTACATGAGTTAGCTGATGATGCATATTGGTGTAACTATCATAGTATACATATGACTACTAATTTATCTAGATCTATAAAATGGTTAGAAGAATATGCTGAAATAGTTAGTTTATTTCATAGAGCTTCTATAACAGCTAGTTATCATTCAGAATTTGCTAAACCAGAAGAATTTGCTGAAAAATTAATTATGTTACAAGAACATGATATCCATGTTACAATAAATATGGTTATGGTTCCTGAGTGGTTTACAAGAGATTATAATAGAGCATTGTATTTTCATACTAGAGGTATTAATGTGACTCTTAAACCTCAAAGTGATCCTCATGCTAATTTTGTGGTTGATGGTTATACAGATGAACAATTAAAGATATTACATAATGGTATGCCTCAAAGAGATTATACAAAAAATAAAGAGAAGGGTATACGAGTCAGAAGACCCGTTTTTAACGCGTCAGGATTAAATCCACCCTTGGTATATGGTAAACCGAAAACAACCCCAAAATCTATGCAGATTGAGTTTAGAGACGACTTAAGAAGATATTGGTATATGGATCAAGCTGAAAGATTTAATGCATTCAATTTTAATAAATTTAAAGGTTGGGAATGCTCCTCTGGTTATAGATCAATTATAATAAGAGAACCTTGTGGGAGTATTAAAAGATCTTATAGTTGTATAGATGAACCAATAGGTAATATTGAAACAGGATTTAAATTATTTGATAAACCTAAACCTTGTATTAGTCCGAGTTGTGTTTCATCAGCTGATTCTAAAATACCAAAACGTAGACCAGGTGTAAAACTTCCATTATTTCCAGGAGATAGAACATATGAATGAAGATTTAAATTTAAATCAATTAAAATATGCTGTTTATATAAATAACACGGAAAGTATAGAAGTAGCAAAAAAATTAAATACAAATCATTATATGAGTGTCTGTAGTGGATTAAAGACATTATATAAAGCAGCTATAGATTGGTATCCTGGTAAAAAATTTAAATTTACTTATTTTGATATAGTACCTACTGCAATAGAGTTTAGAAAATTCTTTGATTTAAAATGTAATATATATAGTATGTCTGAAATTTTAAAACAATTCTCTTCATCTAATACAATATATCCTGTTGTTTATGGTGGAGAAATAGAAGATATTGATAATATAATTATAGATGAATTAAAACGTTTAAATTTATACCATAATTGGAATAGTTTTTTAAATGAATATTATTTAGCACCAAAAGAATATATTAATATAAATATTGTAAAAGAAGTTGATGTTTTAAAAAAAAATATTTTAGATGATGATATTATTTGGTTATGGTTTAGTAATTGTTTTAGGTGGCATCAATTTAAATATTCTAAAGAAATTTTTGATAATTGGATAAACGAATTTAAAAACTACGACATAAAATTAAGTGGCCGTTGGATAAAATAAATATAATATGGGATAAAATATATGAATGAAGTAATTAAAACAGCAAGTATAGTACGTGATTTTTTAAAGACCATGAAGGAATTTCCAGAAGCTAAATGGGAAGATTGTTTAAGTGATGGTCAAATTTATAGTAAGTCTTGGCTTATAGATGAACTTGAAAAGTTAAATTTAGATTTAGGTATGATTTTTTTATATGGTGGTTGGTATGGAACATTAGCGAGATTTATGTTTAATAGTAATATTAAATTTAGTAAAATGAGATCTTTCGACCTTGATAATTCTTGTCATGAGATAGCAGAAACTATCAATAGACCATTTGTTACTGAGGGTTGGATTTTTAAAGCAACAACCTATGATATATTTAATATACAATATCCTTTAAAATTTGAAACATTAAGAAGAGATGGAACATCAGTTGAATTAGAAGAGTCTCCAAATACTATTATAAATACTTCTTGTGAGCATATGTATCCTATTTGGTTTGATAAAGTTCCAGATGATACATTAATGATTTTACAGAGTAATAATTTTGAAGAGATTGATGATCATATTGATTGGGTTGAAAGTGTCGAAGCTTTAAAATTACAATATCCATTAAAAAAAGTATTATTTGAAGGGGATAAAGAATTAGAAAAATACACAAGATATATGTTAATTGGATATAAATAATATTGTATTAAACTAGGATATTAAAATATATGAAAATCACAAAAAATATAATGAAATCGTCAATATGTTTGATTCCTTGGATTAGTTCTTCTCTTCATTCAGGAGGTCAAATAAGATTATGTTGTATTCCTGATATAGATGTAACACTCCAAGATGAAAATCACAAAAGATGTAATATTAGCACTCATGGAGTTCATGATGGAAGAAATTGTGAATTAATAAAAAAAATAAGATTAGATTTTCTTAATGGAATAAAACCAGAAATATGTAATATATGTTGGAATAAAGAAAAGCTTGGAAATCCAACTAAACGAATAGGTTTATTACATTTATATAAATATTTTAAATATGATATTTTTAAAGATACAAATAGTGATGGGTCTATTGATGTTAATAAATTTCCAATTATGCACTATGATCTTCGATTTGGAAATTTATGTAATGCTAAATGTATGACTTGTGGTTCACCAATAGCTAGTACATTTGGAACTTATATAGAATGGTCAGATAATAAATATAATCAAGATCTAACAAATAGTATAGATAGTATAAAAGAAATTTATTTTGCTGGTGGAGAACCTTTAATTAATAAATATCATTGGGATTTTATTAAACTTCTAGTCAAAAAAAATAAAGCTAAAGATATTTATATAAAAGTTATTACTAATGGTTCTACAATGAAAGAAGAATATATTGATTTATGGAAAGAATTTAAAAAAGTTAGAGTAATGTTTTCTATAGATGGAATTAATGAAACCTTTGAAAAAATAAGAATCCCTTTATCATGGGAAAAAGTAGAAAAAAATTTAATAGTCTTTGATAAATTAACTGCTGATAAATCAAATATTGAATCTATGATATGTCCAACTATTTCTATTTTAAATGTTTTTAAAATACCAGAATTACATAATTGGCTTTTAGATAGAAAATTTAAAACAATTAATAATAGATTATTAATTAACTTTTTATATAATCCAGAAAAGTATACCGTTAAAAATAAAATAGATATATATGATGAAGTATATAAAATATATGAACCTTATCTAAATGGTATCTATAAACAATATTTTCAAAGTATATTAAGATTTATTAAAGGAGATATTTATGAGTAAAACCTTTTGTATACTACCTTGGATACATTTATCAACAAGACCAAATGGACATATGAGAGTATGTTGTACTGCTAATGCATCTTCTGCTGGTGCAACTAATAATAAAAAATATGGCGGTGAAATAGGTATCTTAAAAGAAAATGATCATAAACCATCAAATTTAGGAATACATGATCTTACTACTGCATGGAATAATCAATATATGAAATCAACAAGACTTTGTATGTTAAATGGAGAAATCCCTGTGCAATGTCAAAAATGTTTTGATGAAGAAGCAGCTGGACATAGAAGTAAAAGAATGTGGGAAACAGATTACTGGTCACATAGAGTAGACATAAAACAGTTAATAAAAGATACGAATGAAGATGGTTCCGTTCCTCCGAAAATTTATTATTTAGATTTAAGATTAGGTACTAAATGTAATTTAAAATGTATAATGTGTTCACCACATGATTCTCATATGTGGAGATCTGACTGGAATAAATTATATCCACAAATTAAAAATGAAAGTTTAAAAGAATTATGTGGATGGGAAGAAGGTTCTGGTAATGGAGGATCATATGAATGGCACAAGAACAATCCAAAGTTTTGGGAACAACTTTATGAACAAATCCCTCATGTAAAACAATTATATTTTGCAGGTGGAGAAGCTCTTGTTATTAAAGAACATTATACAATGTTAGAAGAAATTATTCAAAGAGGTTATGCTAAAAACATTCAATTGAGATATAACTCAAATGGAGTTTATGTTCCTGATAGACTACTTAAATTATGGAATGAGTTTCATGATGTAAGATATCATTTCTCAATGGATTCGATTGAAAGTATGAATGATTATATTAGATTTCCGCCTACATGGGATAAGGTAGTTGTTAATCTACATAAATTAGATAATACCCCTGATAATATAGAAGTTACTTTAGCTTGTGCAGTTCAAATGCTTAATATTTATTATATTCCAGATTTTATTAAATGGAAAATTAAAATGAATTTTAAGAAAGTGAATCCTTGGCCACTCGGAGCAGGACTTATAAATTATCATTTAGTTTATCATCCAGCTTTCTTAAATATTAAAGTATTTCCAAAATCATTTAAAGATAAGATATCTCTTAAATATGATCAATTTTATACTTGGTTATTAGAAAATTATAGAAATGATAAAGAATTTATTAATAGTGGGTTTGGAATCAAAAGATTACAGGGAATGATTTCTTTTATGTATTCAGATGATTGGTCAAATAGAATGCCAGAGTTTAAAGAATACATTACTTTAATGGATTCAATTCGTGGTACTGATTTTAATAAAACATTTCCAGAAATGAAGGAATTACTTGATGAATAATTTTGTGGAATTTAAAGTTGAAAAAGAACCATATATTTCAATAGGTTGGCATCTTGGTAATATTTGTAATTATTCTTGCAGTTATTGTATGGTTAAATATCCTCATTATGTAAAACATCAATTTCCTAAAGATGATATAGAATTCATCAATTTTATTAAAAAGGTGCAAACTAAATATCCAAATAAAAAAATATTAGTATCAATGTTTGGTGGAGAACCAACAATATGGAAATCCTTTAAGTCTGTTATTAAAAAATTAAAACAACATAATGTTAATATTCGTTTAATAACTAATGGTTCGCAACCAATAGAATGGTGGAGTGATGTATTAGATTATATTGATTATCTTATTGTTAGTTATCATACTGAATATCATAATAAAAAACATATAATTGAACTAATGTCTATGGTTAGTCAAAATAAAAATCTACAAAGTCAAATTAATTTTATGTTAAAACCAGATAACTTTTATAAAGAAATTGAAGTAGCTAAAGAGATATCAATGAAGTCAAAATGTTTTATACTATTAAAATTATTAAGAAAAGTTCATTCTACTGAATTATTTGATTATACAGATGATAAATTGAATTATTTAGAAAATAATAGAATTATAGGAGAAGAATATTTTAATAACAATGAATATGAGTTTGAGATATATAGTATATGTAAAGATAATTCAATAGTAAAACATAAAAATGTAAATGAAGTTATAATACATAAAATTAATAGATGGAAAGGTTGGGAATGTACAGCTGGTATTGATTCTTTCGCAGTAGATTATAAACAAGATATTTATGTTTGTAATCAAATTGTTCATAAGAAAGGAAAAATTGGAAATTTAAGCGGTGATTATGAATTACCTAATAAACCATTCATATGTGAAGCGGAAGCATGTACTTGTTTACAAGATATTTTAGATTGTAATAAAAGGAAAATATAATGTTTTGTCCTCTACCATGGATTCATTTAGCTATCAGAAATAATGGGGATCTTCGAGTTTGTTGTCAAGCTAATCAAGGACCAGACAAAGGTCTTCTTAGAAAAGATAATGGAACTATTTATAATGCTAAAGATGCTAATTTTACTGAGTCAAGAAATTGTAATAAAATGAAAGACATAAGAAAAGCATTTTTAAATAATGAATGGCATCCAGATTGTTTAAGATGTCAAAGAGAAGAAGCAAGTAATATGAATTCTAGATTTAGTTATGAGAAAAAATTATGGGATCATTATATAAAAGAAGATGATATTAAAAATAAAACAAATAAAGATGGTAGTATAGATGTAAATAAATTTCCTTTATCTTATTACGATTTGAGGTTTGGAAACAAATGTAATTTAAAATGTAGAATATGTGGTCCTACTGATAGTAGTAATTGGTATGGGGATTCCTTAAAATTATGGGGTAATACTTATGATGAATCTAATACCAAAATGAAAATAATTAAAGTTGGTGGTAAATACCAAGTTGAAAATAATATATATGAGTGGTATAAAGGTGAACACTTTTGGAATTATATGGAAAATCAAATACCAAATATTCAATTAGTTTACATGGTTGGTGGTGAACCATTATTAATTGATGAACATTTTAAATTTTTAGAAACTTGTATAGATAAAGGTTATTCAGATATTAAAATAGAATATAATTCTAATATATCATATATACCAAATAAAGCATGGGATATATGGCATAACTTTAAGAAGGTTCATATCGGAGTGAGTATGGATGGATATGGTAAAGTTAATGAATATATTCGTTATCCAAGTAAATGGTCAGTTATAGAGGAAAATTTAAATAAGTTAAATGATGCAAAAGGAAATTTTTTAATATGGTTAACATGTACTGTTAATGTTCTGAATATATTTCATTTACCAGAATTTTTTGAATGGAAAATAAATCAAAATTTTAAAAATATAGGAAGTGAATGGCAACCAATAGCGAGTTTACATCCTTTACATTCTCCTCATTTTTTAAATATTAAAATCTTTCCAATAGAAGTTAAACAAAAAATAAAAGAACATTTTGATAGATTCATTTTTAATAAATATAATGATCAAGCTCAACAATTATTAAATCATTATTTAGATTTTATGTTTAAAGAAGATTACTCAAAGTCTCTTCCAAAATTTTTTTATTATAATAATAAACTTGATGAAATTAGAAATCAAAAAATGCAAGATTATTTACCAGAATTATATGAATTAGTTAAAGGATATAAATAATGTATAAATTAGAAGATATAGAAGCTATACATATAGAACCTACAGAGAAATGTAATTTATCATGTCTTATGTGTGATAGAAATAAGAATGGTGGAGAGGTTAATCAATATTTAAAAAATAGAGAATTAACCTATAAAGATATTGTTAATACTTTTAAACCTGACTTTATTAAACAATTGAAGCGAGTGTATTGTTGTGGAAATTATGGTGATCCAGCA
>Ga0164313_10000203_pt1 | contig 43823 bp, 40 predicted proteins | sample GuaBasSedimGuay4_FD_113735 | JGI IMG/M metagenome (GOLD analysis project Ga0164313, IMG submission 113735) | Subseafloor sediment microbial communities from Guaymas Basin, Gulf of California, Mexico - Guay4, Core 4569-4, 0-3 cm | ecosystem: Environmental > Aquatic > Marine > Hydrothermal vents...
AAAAAAGGCGTTTCGAACAGACGCAAACACGGTGTGTCATTCGAGGAGGCTCAAACGGTCTTCTTCGATAACGACGCGATCGAGTATGCGGATCCGGTTCACTCTGATGCGGAGGATCGGTTCCTGATGTTGGGCAGGAGCTACCAGCTTCGGGTGCTGGTCGTGTGCCACTGTGTACGTGAGAGCGAAATCGTCATCCGCATCATATCGGCTCGCAAGGCGACGCCGAAGGAGCGACACGTTTACGCTCGAAGGGGTAAGTCATGAGGAAAGAGTACGACTTCGCGAAGATGAAGGGACGCAGGAATCCCTACGCCAAAGAGATGAAGAAACAGATTACCATTCGGGTCGGGGTCGATGTCCTCGAGTACTTCAAGGACCTGGCGGAGGAGACCGGAATCCCCTATCAGAACCTGATCAACCTCTACCTGCGCGACTGTGTCGTATCGAAGAGACGCCCGTCTCTGAAGTGGGCATCCTGATCATCGGTGCCGGGTCCGCAGTCTTGTAGTTGCAGCTCACAGCTACGGAATTGCAGACCTGACACTCACTTAGCAAAGACGAACACCCCGTTGGTAAAGCGAGCATTTTCGCAACCAACAGAGACCAAGAGTTTGCGCAGATCGCCGGCGAGAGTCGCTCATCTTAGGTGCTATACAATTGCGAACATGAAGACCTTGTCCTCACTTCTGTTGCTGCTGATCGCAACCCTCACATCGACCACGCCCGGCATCGTCGTCGCCGAGGGAATCCCCGAAGATGTGGCGGTCAAGATCGAGACGGCTGATTTTCCCGGCCTTCTCGATACCTTTGTTGGACATTTCACTCTCACCACCGACACCGTGGTCCGGAAACCCAAGAAAGCCGGTCGCCAGGAAGTGAAGATAGTGGTCGACGTCACACGGTCGCCGAACGGCATCGTCGATCGTCGTTTGGTCCTCGTGCTCAAGGATGGTGAGGACGTCACCGAGAAACGTCGCAAAAAGGTCGAGAAGGAACTAGCAAAGGCCGACAAGGTCGACGATGAGTATCACGGCGAAGACGACGTGGTTACGCCATTCGGCAAGTCGGCCGGGTGGTACGACGTCGGCACACCCCGGTTCGATGGCAACACAGTCACACTTGATTTCGAGCCCAATGCTGAATATGCGGACGAGGAAGGTGTGGTCAGGGGGCGGGTCGCCTGGAATCTGCAAACCCGGGATCCGCTGTGGATCGAAATGACCGCCGTCACGCCGCCGAAACTGATGAAGGAACTCAGCCTTCGAACGGAGTACGCTCGGTCCGGAGATCTCCTCTACGTCAACCAGCTTTCTACCAAGGGCATCATCACCGTGCTGTTTTTCACTCGCGAATTCGTGATGGACCAGCACGTCTCGGACCTGACGGTGACACCCGAGGAGTAGCCCAGGGTCCGGATCCGCGAGAACTGGTGCCTCCCCTGCCACGAATGTAGCGAAACTCTCAAGACTACGCGCGTCGCCGGCCGAGCCACGGTCGTGTGTTCTCAATGCCAACCCTGCCCGAGGTGCGCTACCCAGCTCAAGGACACCCGCATCGCCGGGCGCACCACCGTCTGGTGCCCCAACTGCCAGCGGTAACTCGTTCAGCCATATCCGTCGTCACAAGCGCAAAGACGCGAAGACACCAAGACATCGCACACGAAGACATCGCAACCATCACACATCGCATATTTGGACACGGATTTCACGGATGACACGGATTTTTCCGGATCGGGCTCCTCGCCTGCTTCAACAACACCGATCTCATCGGCGCCAACCGGCCGGCCACTCCCGGTCTGACGACCGGAAGTCTGCAGCCTGAAGAGCTCGAAGATGAAACGAAACGGTTTCTTCTTCGAGCTCTTCAAGCCGCAGTGTCGTGCCTACGGCACGCCTGCCCAGCCTCGGATGATTGAAAGACGGTGCTACAAGACTTCGGGGATCCCCATCCCCCTCTCTCAAGAAAAGAAAGAACGGGCAGTGAGCGGGTCGCAGGCGGAATCGCTGTGCTCCGAGCACGGCGGGCCGGGGCAACAGGTGTCCGGGACAATCGCTTGCGTTTGGATTGGACGCCTGTTGTCACGGTGGTGGCGGTCGAAGACCGGCACATCTTCCGCCGTCCGAGAACCTCACTGCGCCCCTCTGTGTCTCCGCGCCTGTGCGGTTCAACTGCGTTGGTGCGATGGCTCAAATCAAATGCGATGGATCCGTGTCATCCGATCAAATCCGCGTTCATCCGTGTCCCATAGCGATGCTTGGCGATCTTTGCGTCTTGGCGGTTCAAACCTTGGGCCGTCTCCCCGCATCGCCCTTTGTTTTCACGAGATGCGCCGGTGGCTCGAGCTTGCCTTCGGAAACGTACTCCTTGGTCCAACCCTTGACCACACCGGTCAACAGGAGGATCGAGATCAGGTTCGGGATGGTCATCAGCCCGAGCGCCATGTCGCCGAAGGCCCAAACGACCTCGAGGGAGTACACCGCGCCGAGAAAGCACGCGACGCAGAAGAAGATCCGGTAGGGCATCACCCACTTCGGACCCGCCAGGTACAGGATTGACCGGTCGCCGTAATAGGACCAGCTGATGGCGGTCGACAGACCGAAGAGGAACACTGCCAAGGTGATGAGCAGGTGGCCGTTGCCACCGGCCAGCTTGCCGAGACCGCGCTGGAAGGCCCACGCCGTGAGCGGGGAACCATTCTGCATGGCCTTGCCACGCATGACCAAGCTCCCGGTCACCGGATCACCACCGATGTCGAGGACCCGGGCAAGCTCGAGCCTGCCCTCGGCCTCCGCGTCGAGTTCGACAAAGCCGTCGAAAGGACGCAGACCGGTCTGCAACACCGCGTTCTCGGTGAGCAGGAACTCCGGCTCATCCACCACGGAGTGGTTGCGGATCAGGTCGAAGCCCTCGGGGCGGCCATTGGCCACCCGGAGCTGACCTGTGGCCAGATCGGAGTCCTTGAGTTCACCATTGGTCTCAACCGTGGCGCCGTCGAAGACCACGACCAGAGCCGCCTGATCGTTGACCACCAGCTGCTGCTCCTGTTTGTCGTGCCAAACCCCCGACGTCAGGATCACGAGCCCGGTCATCGTGCAGATCAGCAGGGTGTCGATGAATGGGCCGAGCATGGCGACGACTCCCTCGCGGATCGGCTCGTCGGTCTTGGCGGCCGCGTGAGCGATGGGCGCCGAGCCCTGACCGGATTCGTTGGAGAAGAGCCCTCGTTTGATCCCCCAGGTGAGCATGAAGATGAAGGTCCCGCCGGCAAAACCGCCGATCTGCGCCGCCGGTTCGAATGCCGAGCTAATGATGAGCATCAGGGTCGACGGAACCTCGGTGATGTTGAGTGCGAGGACCACCATGGCGGTCCCGACGTAGAGCGCAGCCATGAACGGCACGAGCTTTGAGGTCACCCGGCCGATGCGGCGGATGCCGCCGAGGATGACCAGAGCCACCAGAGTCGCCATCACAAGACCGGTGATCCAGGTCGGGACTCCCAGGTCCTGGCGGAACTGATCCGCTACGGTGAAGGACTGGACCGCATTGCCCGAACCGAACGAGGAGATCACCGCGAACCCGGCAAAGGCCACCGCCAACGGCTTCCACGACTTTCCGAGACCCTTTTCGATGGAGTACATGGGCCCGCCGGACGCCGTTCCGTCCGGGTGAATGACACGGTACTTCATGGCCAGCGTGCACTCGGTGTACTTCAGCGCCATGCCGAAGACCGCCGTCACCCACATCCAGAAGAGGGCGCCGGGACCGCCGTAGTGGATCGCAGTCGCGACACCGGCGATGTTGCCGATCCCCACAGTCGCCGACAGCGCCGTGGACAACGCCTGGAAGTGGGAAAGATCGCCCTCGTGCTCGGGGTCGTCGTACTCTCCGCGGACCACCCGCAGGCCGTGTCTGAAGTAGCGAATCTGGATCCAACCCAGCCTGAAGGTGGTGATGACTCCGGTACCCACCAGTAGGACCACAATCAGCGGCAGCTGTTCGGGCCAACCCCAAACCAGTCCCGACAAAGTCACGATGACATTACTGATAGCTTCGTACAGGTGATCCATGTTCCTCCCGGTGCTGGAAAAGACGGTCGAGTCGAATAATGCTAACGGCGCTCGGCGTTGTGAGCAAGCAGGAAGTGCTCTCCGTGTGTATAATCCGCCGCCGGAGGATAATCATGCGCAATTCCCGGACTCTTCTGCTCGTCGCCCTTCTCGCAACTCTCGGATGTGGCGGTTCGGCCGATCCGACCACCGACACCATCGAACCCGCGTCTTCGCACGACGCCATGCCCAACGACGATGTCCACGCGGGCGCCACCACGGGCGACGATATGCACAGAGGCGCCGGAATCAACGCAGAGATCAGCCTCGATCCCGAGATCGCCGACGACTGGCAGGCAATCCGCGTTCGCGTGGTCCAACTCGAGACCATGGACGAGACGTTTCACGAGATCGTCATCGGTGAGGAAGCACCCCTCGGAGACACCGGCCTCACCCTGCGAGCCATCGCCTTCATCCCGGATTTCGTCATGAGCGAGGCAGGGATCACCTCACGCTCCGCCGACCCCCAGAACCCGGCGGCCCGGGTGGTCATCATCGAGGAGGGCAAGGGCGACTACGAGGGCTGGCTCTTCGGCGCCATGCCCGAAATCCACGCCTTTGCGCACGAGGTGTATGGGGTGATGTTGGTGGAAGGGGTTCCGGCGGGGTGAGTCGTGAAACGGTGAGGAAGTGAGAAGGTGAGAAAGTCAGCGCTCGCTACGCTCGCTGTGAGAAGGCCCATCGCAACAGGGAACCAGGCGCCCTCACGCTGGAAGCGTGCCCACCTTCTCACTTTCTAACCTTCTAACCTTCTAACTTCCTCACACCTAGCGTCTTACATCTGACGTCAACCCGGCTGCCTCGTATTTTCGAAGATCTCGTGGCGTAAGTGACTAACCTCTGACGACTCACAGACTGTAGTGCTGAAACGTCCTACAACAGCTTGTTCACGTTCTTGAGCAACGTGGTCTTGCGGACCCTCTTGAGAAACCGTTTGCTCGACATCAGATCAACTGCGTGGGCGTACTTGCCGAATCCCCTCTTGTAGAGGTATGGCATGGCCGCGCCTATGAACTGACCGAAATCCTCGTCGTAGGGGTAGTGCCACGGCGCCACGTCATCGTCCCCTGGATCGGTGAAGACATACTTGATGTTGACCAGTTCGTGGAGTCCGAAGGGTCCGTGGGCGCGGCCGATCCCGCTCTCGCCAAGCCCACCCCAGCTGCCCGTGACCTCGCCCGCGGCAACGATCCCGTGCTCGTTTATCCCCACCGCACCCGCGGCGAGGTCACGCTGGAGCCGGTCGGCCGTCTCGGGTGAAGATGTGAACCCCGAAGCCGTCAGCCCGAATCGCGAGTTGTTGGCCTTCTCGACCGCCTCATCGAGATCGCGAACCCGTTGGATGGGCATGGTCGGGCCGAATGTCTCCTCGACCATCATCTCCATCTCATCGGTCACATCGACGAGAACCGTCGGTGGATAGTAGTAGCCGGGACCGTCGGGCGACTCGCCTCCGGTCAACACCCGAGCACCCTTGGCAACCGCGTCGGCCACGTGTTCCACGACGATGTCACGCTGGCTACGCGTGGTCAGGGGACCGAGATCGACATCGCGGCGTGAAGGATCACCGACCTCGAGCTCGTTGGTGAGTTCGACAATCCGTTTCACCAGCCGGTCGTGGATCTCGTCCACCGCGTAGACCCGCTCGACCGACGCACACGACTGGCCGGTGTTCATAAAGGCCGCCCAGACCAGCGATCTGGCAGTCCGCTCCAGCGGCGCATCGGCAGCGACCACCGCCGCGTCGTTGCCGCCGAGTTCCAGCTGCGACGGGATGATCCGCTCGGCGCATCGCCGCGCCACGTGACGGCCCACCTCCACCGATCCCGTGAAGAGCACCTTGGCGACATCGGGATGATCCACCAGCGCATCGGTGGCCGAACCCGGAAGCGCCACACCGTTGAGAACGCCGTCCGGCATCCCGGCCCGCCGAGCCTGGTCCACGAGGGCGAGACCCGTGAGCACCGTTGCCGAAGCCGGTTTGAAGACCATGGTGTTGCCCGCCACGAGACCGGGGACGATCTCCCACATGGGGATCGCCACCGGGTAGTTCCAAGGCGTGATGGCGGCGAGCACACCGAGCGGGTCAAAGCGGTAGCCCGAGACCTTCCAGTGGGCAAAGAGAAGAAGCTCCGGCGCCACGGGTTTGAATGCAAGTTGCTTGTCCGCGTTTTCGGCCCAGTAGTCGAGTGTGGCGCACGCCGGCACCACATCGACCAGCATGGCCTCGGATATGGGTTTACCGTTCTCGGCGGACATGAGGGCCGCGAGTTCTTCGCCTTCATCGAGCATGATCTCGAGCCAACGACGGAGGATGGTCTGGCGCTCTTTGACCGGCGTCGCCGCCCACCCAGGTTGTGCTTCCTTCGCGGTCTGAACGGCGAGTTCGACCCCATCGGCCACGATGGCCGAGACGGTGCCGATCTCCTGCTCGGTTGCAGGGTTGAAAGACGTGATCGTCCGCGGGCCTTCGACCTCACGGTTGCCGATGATGGAGTGTTTGGGGAGTTCCATCCCGCGATTCTACCGGATCGACGCAGTGCGGCAAGCTGGGTCCGTGAGAATCCGGGAGTCGAGTCGCATCACCGCAAGGGACGCCTTCCATCGCAAGGAGAAACCGCAGATTACGCAGATTGACGCGGATGACATCGCAAGGTTGAACCGAAAGAAGCGCGAAGAACTCGAGTTCCGTCGCAAGGCGAGGGTTTGATGGCCTCACGCTAAACAAAGGCGGTGGAGGGCCCCACGCTCAGCTCGATTCAAGGAATCAAATGCCCTTCACAAGTCATTCCATTGCTGTCGCTGTTTGTTCCATCGGGACAAGTTGTATTCGCCCAAACAACTCCAACGAGGGTTGCACTATCAAGTCCGGTAGCACCAGAGAGATTCGAATCCGAAAAATCCGCACCTGACAGATCAGCGGCGGAAAAGCGGGCGAATTCGAGAAACGCGCCATTGAACAATGCATCGCCGCAGTCAGCTTGCGAAAACTGCGCGCGGCCGAGTTGTCCATCTACAAAAATTGCATGATTGATGTCCGCGGAGTAGAAGTCGGCTCCACGAATGTCTGAGCGGTCAAACCTCGCGCCCCTGAGACTTGACCGGCGCAAGTATGCATACTGCAGAGTCGTGTCCATTAAGTCGATTCCGTTGAGATAGCAATCAGCGCATATCCATTTATCAGGCAGATTTTGACCGAAGGTTAGAGCATGTGTGTGATCGGCTGTGGCGAAGTGGTCACTGTTGTGGCTGTCGAAGGTGTCGGCGTCGAGCCCACTGTCGGGGCCTTCGACCACGTTGAAGGTCGTACCGACGAGATCGAGCTGGTTACCGTTCGAGTATGTGCTGTCCGCATCCGGTCCGCAGACCCACTGCGAGCCGTTCCACTTGGCGACCTCGCCGCTCGCGCAGCCCAGGTCGCCCAGGGCGTCCCGGTCGGTCGCGGTGGTCACCACATCGACACCGTCCACCCGCAGGGTCATGGATCCGGCCCCGTCGGGGTTGTTGATGTCGAAGGCCGCGGCGCCGGGGAGCCAACGAGTCAGTCCCAGCTCGGTGAGGTGGGCGCTGGAATCGCCAGCGCCGAGAAGGAGATCGGTTCCGCCCGCGGCGTTGAACGCTATGACCCCGGCGCCGTCTGCCGATGCCGTGATCCCACTCACACCGGAGGCCTCACCGGTCTCCGCGGTCGCCTCACCGACCACGCCGATCGATCCGTCGGTCGAGCTGTTGGTGACACCGTAGACGCCGTAAGTCTCACCGGTCGGATCGGTCTGCTCACCTTTGATGGCGGCCGTTCCCGGTAGGACCCTGCCGGTCAACTTGTTTGTCGCAGTGTTTCGGGTGCGATGGGCCGGGCCCGCGTCCACGTCCGAGATGAGACCAACCAGCTCCTCGGTCCCGCCGCCCCCCTCCGCCAGATACCTCTGCAGCACTCCAAGCGCCTGTCTCACCTCTGCAGCCGATGGCGCCGCGGTGACCGAGAAGTAGAGCCCCTGTGACCAGTCGTCCGCCGAGAGCCCATCACCGTCATCGAAGACCGCCCGCACGAACCAGACGAAATTTCCCCTGGCGGCAAAGCACCGCTCGTGATCGGGTGTCCAGCCCGTCGCCTTACCTGAGACACGGGTGTAGAGCACCTCGTCGGTCTCCGCAAGATCAAACCCCGCAAGCGCAGCAAAATCCTGGCCCTCCGGAAGCCTATAGGCCACGACCTCGTAAAACGCAGCGCCGTCCACCTCCCCCCAGCTGAGGGTCGGGCAACCGTCTCGAATCACGGTGAGGCGATCCCCTGCGCCGGGCGAGACGCCCTCGGTGGCGTTGACGGCTGTCGCGGTCAATATGATCGCCGCGATGGCGGCGAGTGCTGCGAGCTGTCGTGCGTTCTTCATTGTCTTCTCCTTCGTGTCCTCAAAGCGATGGGAGGGGTGCCAGTCTCCTTTTCGCGGCGAAATGAGAGCCGGGCACCGACCGTTTCCGCAACGCCACGAGCCGCTGAACCGGCACCGATCGGCGCGAATCCGGCGAATTGTCACGGCGACACAATCGCCCAGGCATCGGTGGTCCCGTCCTCAAAGTCGTCGTCAAAGATCAGCGATTGATCGATCATCCAGTTGAGCACCACGATGTTGGTGCCGGACAGCTCGGCGCCGTCGGCCACATGCAGCGCCTCGGTGAAGGTTCCTGCAACTCCCGAGACTCTGCCGTCCACCGTCAGATCGTCGAGAGAGACCACGGTTGATCCCTCATGCACCACGAGCTGCCCCTCGATCACGGTCGTGGCGGCCGACGCCCCGCTGATAACAAGATCGCGGGCGATCACCACCGACTCCTCAAAAGTCTGCCCACCAAGCACGATATCGGTGCAGACCGAGGCGTCCACCGCTGCCTGGATGGTCGGGTATGTCCCCGATGGCACCGTACAAACGTCCGCAATCACCGGGAGAACACAGAAGAGGGCCGCCGCAATAAGTAGAGCAGCGACCATCGCTCGAATCGAACGCATTTCCGCCTCCTCCCCCGGTTCCCCGGAAGCATCAGCTCAAATCAAGGTATCCTGAATCCATACGATTGCAGTCAATATAGGCTAAATGTGGGACTTTGTCATCTCAAAATTGAGACGCATTATCAGACCAGGGAAAGGCGCCAATCCCTGATCTGTCGAAAACGGTTGTGGAGTCCCCAATCACCTTCTCGATGACCGAAGCGTAGACGGTCAACGGCGCGTCCGGCATGATCTGAAGGTAGCCGGCGGAACGAACCGGTACCCCGGAATAGGAACCAGGGGACGGTTCCTACCTGCGAATCGTCCGGCCCATCCATGAGCATCGCCCCGCGGTCCGGGCGGGGATCACGCCATGGCACCGAGCGGAATCGTCAGCTGTCGCGGTGGACGTGCACCACAGAGGCCTGAGCTGAAGCCACGAGAATCATCTCGCGGACGTTCGCGTTGGGTGGGCGCGTGGCGCAGAAAAGGACCGCATCGGCCACATCGGCGCCTTGCAGCGGTTCGAGGCCTTCGTAGGCCGAGTCGGCACGGTCCTGATCGCCGTGGAACCGCACCACCGAGAATTCTGTTTCCACCAACCCGGGATCCACCGTACTCACCCGAACTCCGGTGCCCAGGACGTCGATGTTGAGCGCACGGCCGATGGCCGTGACCGCGTGCTTCGAGGCGCAGTAGACGTTTCCGCCCGGATAGGTCTCGTGACCGGCGATGGAGCCGATGTTGATGACGTGGCCGCTCCCCCGTTCGACCATTCCGCGCAGTACCGCACGGGTCACCCACAAGAGACCTTTGACGTTGGTGTCGATCATTTCTTCCCAGTCGTTGACGTCGCCTTCGTAGATTTTGGACAGCCCGCGGGCGAGACCGGCGTTGTTGACCAGGACATCGATGTCGGACCAGGTGGGACCGAGCGCTGCGACCAACGCGTTGACCGCCTCGCGGTCACGAACATCGAGGGCGGCGACCTGCACATCGGATCCCTTTTCCTCCTGCAAGCGTTCGGCCATGGCCTCGAGTCGATCAAGACGCCGAGCCGCCAATAGCAACCGGCAACCCGCTGCCGCGAAGACCTCCGCGCACGCAGCGCCGATTCCGCTCGATGCGCCTGTGATGAATACCGTCTTTCCTTTAAGATCCATGCCCACCTCAGCCTCCTTTTCCGCTCGGGCATTGTAGCGGTGATCTTGAGGCTTGAGGCTTGGGGCTTGGGGCTTGGGCGCAAGTGCGGCATCCCGCATCCGTGCACGCGGACAGCGCGCTCATCGGGGCGTGCCGGAGTCACCTCTGAGTCTGCGGGGGTATGGCGCCCCACCGGGGCGTACCGGAGCCGCCCCTGAGTGCGCGGGCATTTGGCGCCACACCGGGGCGTGCCGGGCACGCCATTGTGCCGGAACAACCATCCGGCTACGCGGCACGATCCACACAATGGCGCTGCCGGGCAACCCTCGCGGTGGAGCGTTCCGGTGCGGCTGTCCACGTAGCGGAGTAGGCCGCCGGCGCACCGTCGGCGTGGTCGCATCCCTTTCCCGTCACCCTCGCGCGACCACGCCGATGGTGCGACGCTGGGCCGCCGCAGGCGGACCAGAAGGCCGGTGTTCCAGGACGCCACGGCAGCGCCATGCATCCCCCGCATGCCGGCGCGTCCCACTGTCTCTCGGTCACGCGATTCCAACCGCTGCGTGACTGATGGGCAGGCGGGACGCCCGCCCCCACAATACGATCCAGAAGGCCGGTGTTCCGGGACGCCGGGTAACGCGAAAAATTAGGGCCACGCCGTCACCGGCGTGGCCCGAGGTGAGTTGGGAAGGGATCGAAGATCTAGTCTTCGTCCTCGATTTCAACGGTCTTGACGATTGTGATGACCTTGAGGTCGGGTTCCTCGACCTTGGTCATGACGCAGCCCGTTGCCGGGCAGATGTAGACATCTTCGAAGGCGTCGTCCTTCTTCACCATGAGCGTCGATCCGGATTCCTCACAGCGGTAAGTGACCATGTCGCTGTGCCACTGGTGGGCCCCCATCATTGACGGGTGGTGCACGTTGCCGTCCTCGGAGATGAAGACCGCGCCGCGGCCCCCGCCGCCGTGGCTCTTGATGATCTCGTCGATCTCGATGAGGTGCTCGCCATCGACCATGACATCATCGCCGTCGATATGGATGGTGTAGGCACTGGCGTGCCCTTCGCAGTCTCCCTCGTCGCAGTCCTCGCAACCGCCCGTTTTCACCATGATCATCTTGTGGGCGCCATCGATCTCGATGTTCTCGCCCTCGTCGGTGACCCAGATGTTGGTGTCGATAGTCTTGTGGCTGCCAAAGCTGCCGAAAGCATGGCCATCGTTGACGATGGTGAGATCGTCTCCAACCCGCTTGACCACGAGTTCGTGGTCGCCGACGTCAAAGGTCCGGCTCTCTCCATCGGCAAGATCGTCAAGACGGACCACCTCGGTCACGCCGTTGACATCGACGCTGATCTCATCACCACCGTCCGCCTCGACCCTGACCTCGATCCGTTCCCCGGCCGAGACGATGAACGCCCCCGCCAGTATTACCACGATCGCCGCCACCACCCACTGCATCCATGTCGATTTGCTCATCTTCGTGACCTCCGTTTTTTCTGTCTCTGGCGTGCCGCCCGATTCGCCGGTGCCGGAACGCTCGGTTTCTCTTAGAGCAACCATCGTGCCAGGAATCACGGCCCGATTTCGCGGCCGGAGTTCCTCATTTGGGGAGAAGGGGTCCGCAAAAGGGGAAGGTCGGCTCAGTCATTCTCGCGGTCGCCGAGGCCGACCTTCTCGAGCCGATAGAGAAATGCCTTGTAGTTCAGACCGAGTAGACGCGCCGCCGCCGCACGGTTTCCACTCGACCGGTCGAGGGCCTGGCGCAACAAGCTCGTTTCCATGGCATCCCAGTCGAGACCGTTGGCCGGAAGCCGAATCGGTGCCCCCTGGCTCGCTTCGCCCATCACTGCGGAAGGGAGGTCGTTGATATCGAGGCCATCATCCTCGGCGAGCAGAACCAATCGTTCAACCGCGTTGGCCAGTTCCCGCACGTTTCCAGGCCAGCCATGGTCCATCAGACGGCGGATCACCGTTGGCGGAAGGGGCCCGACATCTCGGCCGTGGCGCGCCGCCGCCTGTTCGAGAAACGCTTTGGCGAGCAGTGGCACATCATCGCGACGGTCACGCAGCGGGGGCAACTCAATGGGCACCACGTTGAGCCGGTAGTAGAGATCCTCACGAAACTCCCCGTCGGCGACCATTTGGGGCAGATCGCGATTGGACGCCGCCACCACCCGAACATCGACCTCGGTCTCCCCGCTGCCGCCCAACCGCGCGAACCGACGCTCCTGCAATACCCGCAAGAGGATTGCCTGGAGAGCCATGGGCATGGAGGCGATCTCGTCGAGGAACAGGGTTCCCCCATCCGCCTCCTCGAACTTGCCCTCGCGTCGCCGGTGGGCGCCGGTGAAGGCGCCCTTCTCATGGCCGAAGAGCTCCGATTCGATGAGGGTCTCCGGAATCGCCGCGCAATTGACCGCGACAAAGGCGCCCTCGCCTCGCCGGCTGCTTCGATGCAGGGTGCTCGCCACCAGCTCTTTGCCGGTGCCGGACTCACCCATGATGAGGACCGTGGCGTCGGTGGCCGCCACCTTCTCGATGGTGCGATAAAGCTTCTTCATCACCGGTGTTCCACCGATGAGGCGGCCAAACCGATTCTCTCCACCGACGACCTCGCGGAGCCGCCGGTTTTCGCTCTCGATCCGATGGGTCCGGACCACACGGTGGACCGCCAGGAGCAAGGCATCGCGCTCAAAGGGCTTCCCGAGATAGTCGTCGGCGCCGAGGCGGATGGCCTCCACGGCGTGGGCGATGGATCCATACGCGGTCATGACGATGAAGCCGCACCCGAGGCCGCGACGTCGCACTTCCTTCAGGAGCTCTCCACCGTCGCGGCCCGGCATCCGCCAATCGCAGAGGATGAGGTCGGGAACCTCGTCCGAAACGGCATCGAGCGCCTGATCGACATCCCCCGCCGCGCGGAGCTCGTGGCCCGCACGCTCGAGGATCTCGACGATCAGTTTGCGCTGCGCCTGCTCGTCCTCGACCACCAGAATCGATACCGCAGGATCAGTCGCCATGAGCCTCAGCTCCAACGGAGATGGGGAGTTTCACAATGGCGATGGTACCGCCATCCGGATGATCCTCCACCCCGAGTTCACCGCCATGCATCCCGACGACCAGTTGGCGCGCGAGGAAGAGACCCATCCCCGAACCCCCGACTTTGGTGGTCACATGAGGCTCGTAAAGCCGTTTTCGAACATCATCGGGGAGCCCCGGACCTCGGTCGGTGATTCGCACAACGCCGTGTTCGCCACAGGACCGGATCTCGACGCTCACCTTCTCCCCCTCCGGTGTGACGTCCGATGCATTCTCGAGCAGATTCACCAGTGCCGCCCGCACCGCTGTGCCCACAACGGTGACCGGAACCGGATCGTCCGCGTGCTCGATTTCCACCGCCCGCCCCTGTTGCACCGCCTCGAGGACCACCGCACGCGTGATGTCCGCGAGATCCTCCAACGCCGGCTCGGCGGCATCCTCCGCGCCCAGGGCGAGGAATGACCGCAGCCACTGGTCGATTCGCCGGATCTGCGACCTGGCGGTGACGACAAGGTCATCCCTGTCCCCCGCGTCGGAGGCCAGCTCCTCAACCGCCAATCCTAATGTATTCAAAGGGTTCCGAACCGTATGAGCGAGCCCGCGAGAGAGATCACCGAGCTGGGCCAGATGCTCGCGCTCCCGCCATCGATCGCGTTCGGATTCGAGCTCGGCCAGCCGCGCCGACATGGTATTGAACGAACGCTGGAGCTCGCCAACCTCCCCCGCCCCGGTCACCGGCAACTGGATTCCGAGTTCGCCACGACCCACAGCCTCGGCTCCGTCGGCAAGACCACGGAGCGGTCTGGTGACCCGGTTCGCCAGCACCCCGGCGCCGATAAGACCGAGGACAAGCAGAACCCCACTCACCGCCGCGCCGCGTTGCATGGTTGATCGGAAGGTCTGTACAGCGGGTTCCACGGGAATCGGTATCTTCTGGAGGTCTCCATCCTCGTTCTGGATAACCAGATGCCTTTCGGCAGCTTCGTCATCGACAACAACCTGAATGATGAATCGGTTCTCCCATTCAACGCCGGAGGTCTCATCGATGATCTCGAACGTCTCGTCGGTCTTCACCTCGATCCGTTCGGCTCGGAGACGAATCTCATCCGCGCAGGTCTCGCCCTCTCCCTCCGGCAAGGTTCGAATCACGCGCTCGGTGATCCGTTGGGCCAGTTCTGAATCGCTTCCCTCGGGGATCACAGCCACATGGACATCACGGCGGACGATATGTTGAGTCTGGGCGCCATCGATCTCGCCACCATCGACCCAGACCATCCCGTGAGTCGCGTGGTTCAATCTCGGCATCAGCACTTCAGGTCCGAATTGAAGGATGTCCTTGCCCACCGATGCCGCGACCGCGCCGAGTTCAGCCTCAACCGCCCGCAACTGGCGGAGATGAAGCCACCACTGGGCGGCCGTCAGCGCCAGAACCAGCAGCGCCGTACCGAGGAAGAGTCGTGTTTGGATCCGCATGAAGCCTCCGTATCCTACCCACAACACTAGCAAGCTACGTGCCAGGGTAGCCGGAGATGCGAGATGCGAGATGCGAGGATCGTCTGTCATCGCTTTCGCAGATTCAACAGAAAGCGCATTCCCCCGAAGAACCGATGTGGTCGTTTGCGAAGAGCACGCTCTTTCAGGGGTTTGTGTCTATCGACCACCGCGCCCGGGGCGCGTGGGTGCGGTGAAACGACTTTCCCAGCGCGCGACGAACTGCTGCCAGGTCGTCTCCGACGAGATGTTCCAGATCTCGCGAAAGAACGGGCTCGACAGGTTCGCGGCCTGCATCTCGCTCGGTGTATCGGGTCGCAGAAAACTGCGGCCGTGTCCATTGATTCCTGCTCGACGGTGATCTCTCCTGCGGCTCATACCTGCTCCAAGACTGTCCCCCGCAGTTCTTCACCATCCGGTATACGGCCGTCACCCGCGGGCCATCACGATTGAAGTGATACCATCACGCGGGGGGAGCCGGTCGACAGCCGCCGGAATCAGGGCTGCGGCCGCCATGCTGCAACGATGATCGACATCTTTCACGACGAAACGGACACCAAAGGTCCGCGGATCTGGGCGATCGGCGGAGGCAAGGGAGGCGTCGGTAAATCCGTGCTCGCCGCCAACCTCGGGGTGGTTCTCGCCAAGAGACGCGAACGAGTCGTGGTGGTCGATGCGGATCTCGGCGGCGCCAATCTCCACACCATTTTCGGGATGCCCGATCCCGAGCGCACCCTGTCCGACTACCTCGACAAGAAAGTCGCGCGCCTCGAGGACATCATTCTCAACACAACGGTGCCCGGGCTCCACCTCGTCAGCGGCGCGCACGCCCTGCTCGAGATGGCCAACCCGAAACACGGCCAAAAACGCAAGATCCTCCGCCATATCCAGGAGATCGAGGCCGATCACGTCATCCTCGACCTCGGAGCCGGGACGGGGATCAATGTGCTCGACTTTTTTCTCGTCTCCCACCGCGGCATCCTGGTTGTCGTCCCCGAACCCACATCGGTGGAGAACGCCTACCACTTCATCAAGGCCGCCTTTGCCCGCAAACTCAAGCAGACTGAGCCGAAAAAGAAAATCGCGGCCGCCCTTAAGAAGATCGCTGCGGACAAAAAGGGCACCCCCTCCAAGTCAGCCCGAGATCTGGTCGCCGATGTCATGGTCATCGATCCCGAGGCGGGGGCCGCCGTACTTGCCGCAGCGGCGACTTTCGGCGCGTCCATCGTGGTCAACCGCGCCTCGAGTGCCAGTCACGAACGGCTCGCCGCCGAAATGAGCATGGCTTGCCGCGAGTACTACGGTATCGGGGTCGACGCCCTCGGCACCCTGCCCAGCGACCCCCTGGTGGCCAGATCGGTGATCGACCGCGAACCCGTGGCGGCCGTCCACCCCGAAAGCAAGTTCGCTTCTGCAGTCCGCAGGTTGGCCAATAGCCTCGGGGGGGAGTGAGCATTGGAAGATATCCACCGAGAGGATTGGGAAGTGCTCGGGGTGGAACCGGGCGCAGATCTCGAGAAGGTCCACCGCGCCTACCACGCCCGACGAAGCCTCTTCGGAGCCAGCTCCATGGCGACCTATTCGCTACTTGGAACCGCTGAACGCGAGGAGTACCTCGCCAGACTCGACGCGGCCTTTATGAGGATTTCCAACGCGGCCGCTGATCTCACCCTGCCGTTTTCCGATGGATCGGACGATCGCGATGAGGTGGATGCCTCCCTCGCCGGCCTCAGGACACCGACCGACCTGGTCGGAGATCCCGGCCCCTACCTCCGCCACCACCGTCTGGTTTCCGGCCTCACCCTCGAACAGGTGTCCGTCGAGACCAAGATTCGTCCCAACCTCGTCGACGCCATCGAGAAGGAAGACTGGGAGAAGCTACCGGCCCTCGTGTTTGTCCGCGGCTTCGTTCTCCAGATCGCCAGGCTTCTGCACATGGATGATTCCGAGCAACTGGCAGGCGCCTACATCGAGAAGATGAGGATCGAGCAGGGTGAAGATTGAGGGGCATGGTCCCTGATGCGAGATGCGAGATGCGAGATGCGAGATGCGAGATGCGAGATGCGAGATGCGAGATGCGAGATGCGAGATGCGAGATGCGGCGAGATTGTCGGCCCATCTTTCTCTGGGTCAAGCCTCTTCCCGAAAACATCCCACTGACTTCAACTGCAATGAATCCAGCATCCAGAATCGAGCATCGCGCTCCCGCTATCGATCGACCGCAACTGGGTCAGGACTTTTCACAACCGCCTCTTTAAGAAGCCCCTTCGTGAACAACAGATACGCGGCCTGGTAGCCGGCAACGGTGTCGTCGATGAGTTCGGACGGCACCTCGTCGACGCGATGGAGATCCTCGGCCCAGAGATCGCAGCCGTAGCGCGACTCGCTCCCGTCGGGGCGCAGAATCACCGCATCACGTTGCTTGAGCTGCCCCAGCTTCTGGTAGTTGCCGACCCAGGCCCGCCCCTGTCTCGGCTTCATCGCGAAGATGTCGCGACCGAAGAAGACACTGTCGTAGGACATCCCGAGCAGACCGAGGATCGTCGGCGGGACATCGATCTGGCTGCACTGCGTCAAGACCTGTCCCGGCTCGACGAGCCCCGGGGCATAGATGATCAGGGGAACTCGATAGCGTTTGATCTCGAGCTCGTCCTTGCCCGCCGACGACGCCGTGTGATCGGCGACGATGACGAAAATCGTGTTGTCGAACCAGGGCCGTGTTCGTGCGGCCTTGAAGAACTCGCCGATGGCGAAATCGCTGTACTTGACCGCGCCTTCCCGGCTCGTTCCCGATGGGATCTCAATCTTGCCGTCCGGGTAGGTGTAGGGACGGTGGTTCGAGGTCGTCATGACAAAGAAGTGGAACGGTTTGGATTCTTCGTGGATCCGATCAGCCTCGCGGATGGTCCATCGATAGAGGTCCTCGTCGCAGGCCCCCCATGCAGTGGCGAAGGTGACGTCGTCCTTTGGTACCGAGTTTCGATCGACCACCCGGTAGCCGTTGGATGAGAAGAACTGCTGCATGTTGTCGAAATAGCTGTAGCCGCCGTAGAGGAAGACGGTTTCGTAGCCCCGATCGCGCAGGACGGACCCCAGGCTGAACAGACCTTCGTTGCCCTCCCGGTGGATGATGGAACGTCCTGGGGTCGGGGGAATGGACAGGGTCAGAGCCTCCATCCCGCGGGTGGTCCTCGTCCCGGTCGCAAAACACCGAGCAAAGAGCTTCCCGTCCTTTGCAACGGCATCGATATTCGGGGTCAGGCCTCTTGGATCGGTGAAGGCGCCGAGAAAATGGATGCTCAGGCTCTCGACCGTGAGCTGAACGACGTTGAAGTGCCTCTCCGGCCCCGGGTTGGTGACCTTGTGAACAAAGTCCCATGGATCGGTCGATCTGAAGGCGCGGGGGCGGCTCCCCGTCAGGGTCCGGGCGCGCAGCAGGGCCTCTTCGTCATCCATGGTGCGGTAGAACGCGCCGTAGTCGAGCTCCATCGAGCGGAGAGCGGCAAAGAACGAGAAAGTCCCGTTCTTGGCGAGCTCCCGGTTGTTGTTGTTGTCGAACTGTGGGATATCGGATTGACTGATCAGCGCCACCGCAACCAGAGGGATGACGACGAGCACGGCGGCGATGGCGACCCGCGGTCCGACCGTGGACTCAGAATCCAACCAGAGATCGAGCCAACCCGTTCGTCGAAGCAACCAGAATGCTCCGGTGGCCAGAAGCGCCAAGCCCAGGAGAATGGCCGGCATGGGATAGGACTGCCAGATATTGCCCACAACTTCGTTGGTGTAGACCAGATAGTCCACGGCCACGAAGTTGAAACGGACCCCGAGTTCGTGCCAGAAAACCCATTCCGAGGCGACGACAAAGGCGGCGACAAAGAGCCCGGCCCATGTCGACGTCCACACCAACACCCGATGGACCCTGGACTCGAAGAAACGCTGCGGCATCACCGTCAACCACAACACGAGGGGAATCGACATGAGCAGTGCCGCCAAGAAGTCGAAGCCCAGACCGATCGCAAAGGCTGCAGCCAGTCCGAGACCGCGATCGATCACCTCCGACGCCTTGACGGCCAACGCCACCCTCGCGAGGAAGCTGAAGATCATGAAGACGACGACAAAGATCGTCACGCCCCCGAATCGTTGCGCGATCAGGCGCCCCCACCATCCCGGCCCCACGTACGAGCCGGCGCGTCTTGTTTGACCGTCCATTCTCTACTCCCGGGGAGGGAGCGTACCAAAGTCGGGCTCGCTAGGAGGTTGCACCATATAGATGACGGATGGATTTCGGACGCAGCGAAGTGGCATTTGAGGCGGGTTTTCGGAGCAGTACTCCTTGTACGGGCCGAAAACCCAACAAAAAAGGGCCTTCGCTGCGCCCGAAAGGCGCCGTTGATTCTATGCGGTGCAGCCTCCCAGATTCAGTTCACAACGGCAAGTTCGAACTCCTGTCCGAGCAGGCCCTCGATGGGGAGGTCGCTGATGGCCATGGCCTTGCCGCGCGCCATACCCTGGTTGACGGCGAATCCATGCTCACTGATCAGGTAGGCGCTCCACATATAGCTCGCGCGCCAACCGACCGTGCAGTGGAGAAAAACGAGGCCGTCGTGGCGTTTGAGCACATCTGAGAATCGCGCCACCGCTTCGGGGGAGTAGGGGTGTTCCTCACCACCGAGGGGGATGTGAACATACTCCATGCCGAGTTCGACGATTACCGCAGCCTCATCGAACGGGACTCTCTCACGGTCATCGACCTCAACCGGTGTGCGCAGATTGACCACCACCGAGACCCCCTGATCCTGAAGGTACTTCAGGGCGGACTCATCGGGTTGGCCACCGATGTAGAGCCTGCCGTCCCGCCACAGCCCACGGATCTCACCTTCATAATTGGTCACTTCTCGAGGGAGCCCTTCACGGTCCACCCCGATCTGAACCTCGACTCCAGTTGAGCCTTCACCGGCCGAGACGGCCAACGACACGAAAATGAAGAGGGTGAAAGCCAGGGCGAGTTTGTGGGACATGGACATCCTCCGAACTGTGGTCTAGATGCCTCATCATACGCAACCCAACCACAGGTCGTTTGTGTCCGATGACCGTTTTACCATTTGTTTTCGAGCCCGGCGACGGGCTCAACCGGGATGATGAAGGATCGCTATCTCGCTTCGATGACCTGGATCGCCTCGGCAGCCGCGATGACCCTTTGCTGGACATCTTCGCGTTCCTGGCCTGTGATTTCCGCCAGAGCCTGGAGCTTCCGCCGCCATGGGGGCTTGACCGGTTGTCCCTGGGCCCGGCTGACGGCGAAATCCTCAGCCAACGACGCCTCCATCACTCGCTGCTGACGACGGGCGAGCCCCCGAGCCTCATCCTTGAGTTCGCGGACAAGCTCTCCAGCCGAACGATCCATCATCTGGGCGAGACGCTCCACTCGAAAATGCCAGCGCTGCAACTCAAGCGGCCGGCGGGATAAGGGCGGGGTGTTCTCCACCGTCGTCCAGTCCATGACCAGAACATGCCACAGAGATCCGACATCCATCGCTCAATCCCTCCCCCGCGGTGGCCCGTCATCGAGCGCCGGGAGTCTTCCGTGTTGGTTTTGGAAGGTCTCGAGGTAGTCCTCGAGAGCCGATGTCACCACCGACCAGAGCGGAACATCTCTGATGGTCGCCACCACTTTCAGCCGGCGAACGACTCCGCGAGGCACGTAGGTCGAAAAATGGTCGGGCCGCAGGCCTCGAGCACTTTCAGGACCCCGCCGACCTTCGGTCGTCTTCGCGCCTCCCATCAGTCCCCCTCGTGTGTCATTGCATTCAGCGTATCAGATACATACTTGTATGTATACATGCAGGTCGCAGGTTGCATCTTGCATCTCGCATCTCGCATCTTGCATCTCGCATCTCGCATCTCGCATCTCGCATCTCGCATCTCGCATCTCGCAGCGAAAGTAACCCGTGCCCGATGACCATGATCTGTGATCTACACCGTACACCGCCACGAGACTGATGGGCAGGCGGGACTCACGACTGTTCGGCCGGTCCGCCCCATCTTCGAAAGAGGTCCTCGTCGAGCTCGATCCCAAGCACATCGAAGATCCGATTCACGGTCTGATCGACGATATCCCCCACCGATTCCGGCCGGTGATAAAACGCCGGCATCGGTGGCATGATCACAGCACCCATCTCAGCGACTCGGACCAGCAGCCTGAGGTGCCCGAGATGAAGTGGTGTCTCCCGGGGGACCAGAATCAGCTGCCGTCGGTCCTTCAACGCCACCTCGGCGGCGCGGATGAGGAGATTGTCCGCATACGAGTTCGCGATCCCCGATAGGGTCTTCATGGAACACGGCACGACCACCATGCTCGAGGCCTTGAACGAGCCCGACGCCACTGCTGCCGCGATGTCATTGACACGGTAGCTGTAGTCGGCCAACTCTTCCACGCTCCCTACCGACCAGTCGGTCTCGAGATCGATGGTGCGTTTGGCGGCATTGGACAGGATCAGGTGGGTTTCGACGCCACCGATCCGGCCTGCGACTTCGAGAAGCCGGATACCGTGGATAACGCCGCTCGCCCCGCTGATTCCGACGACGAGCCGTTTTACAGCAGGTGGTTGCTGAAGGTTCGACATGAGACTGAATCCTAGCAGAGGAGCGAGGATCTAGCCGGTCAATCCACGGATCGACGGATCAGGCCGCGACGGCGCCCTCCGTCCACATTGACGACAACCGGTTCTTCAAGGCTCACATGGCGGACATACCGGCCTTCCCACACGGCTTCCTGCCCATCCATCCACTCGAAATCCACATCGTAGGGTCCATCGTGCTCCACCGAGAAATACAGCACCTTCTGGCTGAGAAGATGATGGAAGAAATGGATCCCCTGGCTCAGATTCATCGGGGCGTCCGCCAGGGTGATTTCGACGATGACCTGCGCCGAGGAGATCTGCCCCCAACGCACCGGCACGCCGTACCGATCATCAGTCGTACCCCACCTACCGAAGCCGATGAAAACTGCCGATCGCCCATCGTCGAGAAGTCCGCGATTCACCGCATCGAGTTCGGCCGCGATGACCCGGGCATGGTTGCGATCGAAGGCCGCCGGTTTGAGATAGACGATGTCCTCGAGATCAGCCCTCATACCGTTTCCGAGGCAATTCTCCGACGCTACGACCACACCATCCGCTACCAGATCATCCTCACCCAGGGCCTCACTCTGCGGACGGCCCGCCATGGTCTTGAGTTGGAGGAGGCCGAACCGCACAGGAACGCCCGTTGCGGGATCGAGGTTGACGGCGATCTCGATTTCGACCTCTCGACCGGTCACCGCCCGCGCCTGGTCCATCACGTCCTTGATGATCGATGTAAACGGGATCACTCGAGACCGAAGGAGCGGTGCAAAGGTCAGAACCCGAGGCCCGGCGCCGTCGAACCCCGATCGCAACCGATCGCCCTGGACGTCGTAGGTCGATGCAACAAGTTCCAGGTTTCCATCCCGCTCTGCATCGGCCAGACCGAGACGCACCATATATTCATCCACACCAATTGGATCGCGGACGTCTCCTTCGCTCAGATCGAGAGCCCAAAAACTGGTCTGTGTGTATTTGAGTTGCTCTCCCATGCTCTTGAACGGCGGCGGCGCCGTCGGCCGCTCAGGACAGTAACTCCAGACGTGGTCTTCGCCGATGGCCTTGCCAAACCCCAAGGCCAAAGCAACGCCCCCTTCGCCGGGTTCGTTTCCCGGCGTCGGATAGTGGTTGTAGGATCGCGCGACGACCGAAACCGTCGGATAGAAATGCCGGCCGTTGACCGAGCCGACGGCACGCTGGATGACCACAGCCATTTGCTCCGCCGCCAACGCCTCACCCGCCCCACGGCGCCAGTTGACCGCATCCGAGAAATACGTTGACGCCCAAATGAGCTTCACCGCATCCGCCAACCTGCGCCGACGTCGGTCGAGGTTCGGCCCCTGATTGGGGATCAGCTTCGCAGGATAGACACCACCGATGGACCGCTCGAGGGTTTCTTCCAAAACACTCGACGGACGGATCGTCAGCGGGCCATCCAGGTTCTCGACGACCGCCCGAAGGTGTTCCTTGAGGCCGTGGGGAAGTTCTGCACTTTGGAACTTGCGAGCGATTTGGCGATCGGAGAGCCCGTCGAGATCGTCCGGATCGAGGTGGTTGCGCTGCAGGAACTCGCCAAACAGATCAGCCGCGATGACTACAAATGCAGGCACTTCCACCGTAACTTCTGCATCGGCGGGGAGGGAGAGTTGACCGAGCACGCGATCGCGGAGAGTGCCGAGGCCGGTGGCCGTGAAGCCGACTGAACCCGAGCCGATCACCTGGAGATTCATAATTTCCGCCCTTTCGAGCCTCGAGTTGCGAAAACTCCTTGGGTATCAATGCAACAGCATATTCCAAAGATTCGCCTTTCTTTCCTATCGTGTCAACAAGAATCAGGCAACAAACGCAAAGAGGGGTACATTAGACGCGATGGCATCAACAACGGGCCTCATGAAGAGGATTCTGGATCGAATCGAGTGGAGCAATCTCTGGTTCCGGGCGGACGCACCGAGCCTTCAGAGACAGGCTGCCATCAATGCCCTCTCTTTGACCGCCCTGGCGATGATCGGGTTGCCGGTGACGATTCAGATCGTTGCCGTCGCCGGTTTCGCCGCCGGCCTGCCCATCGGTTCCGGAACCCTCCCGGTTGCCTGGATCATCAGCGCGATCGGGCTCATCGTGATCGCCCACCGAACCGAGGTCTCGAGACCCCTTTTCTCCTCCGTGGTTCTCATCCTGATCCAAACCGTCGTTCTGGCCCTCTCCATCCTCGGGCTCGGCGCCACCTATGATCTCAGTTTCGACGGCCAGTGGTTCAACCAGGAGGCGGTCCTTGTCCTCGATTCGGGTTGGAACCCCCTCCATGGCCCCGCTTCCGCCGAGGATGCCACCGAAGTCGGCGCACGGTCCAAAGTCAACGGTTACACAAAAGCGGCGTGGATCGGGGACGCCTCCGTGGTCTCCCTGACCGGACACATCGAAGCCGGAAAGGCTCTCGATCCCCTGCTGTTCCTGGCGGCATTGGCTGCCGCCGCAGCGGCGGCGGCGTGCTTCTCTCGGGTGTCGATCCCCGTCGCCTTCGTCTTCGGGTTGCTCCTGGCAGCGAATCCCACAGCCCTGAATCAGCTGACGACCCACATGGTGGATGGCGATCTCGGGTGGGGTCTCACCGTCCTCGGTTCGGGTCTCGTGATCATGACGGTGGGCGGGCCGACGGTCCTTGCCACCCTGATCGCCTCGATGGGGTTGATCTGGACCATCGGGACCAAGTTCTCAGGCGCCCCCATGGCGGTCTGCCTTTTGGTTCTCGCTCTGTTCCTTGCCATCGCGATCAACCGCCACCGGGTGACGGCACGGCGCGTCGCCGCGCTCGCCGCCGCCACCATCGTCGCGGCTCTGCTCAATGCCAACCCCTTTGTGACAAACGCGCTTTGGTTCGAACATCCCCTTTACCCCTACTATGGTCCGCAGCAAACCGATATCCGGTTTTCGGGTGGTCAAGGTGGTTTCGCCGCCATGGCCCTATCGATGGTTTCCCGCCCTTCGCGCGAACCCAACCTGGAAGAAAGTCATCGTCAACTCATGACCGGAGACCTCATCGATTGGCCGTTTCGGGCCACCCTCCGCGGTTTCGCAGCCATCCGAATGCCCGGCGCCCACATCGGGGGATGGGGGCCCCTCTTCGGCTCGATGATCCTCTTCGGCATCGGAATCCTCGCCCTGGAAATCCGACCCCGCCCACCAACCGTGTTCGCTGCGCTCCTGGTGATCCTGGCGATCATTGCATCGTCGCTGTTGATCCAGTACCCGTGGCTGGCCCGGTACGTTCCCCAGACCTGGTGGATTCCGCTGGTGGCATTTCCGGTGGCCATGACGTCGATCCGTCGATTGACCCGCACCCTAGGCTGGGGTCTGGCGACACTCGCTCTCGCCACCGGGGTTACGACATCGATCCTCCACCTCCACCACGCGACCCAGGCCACAGCCCGGACAAAACAGCAACTCGAGGGACTCGGAGCGGCGGGCGAGTCGATCGGTATCCACTATGGGTTCTTCCAGTCAAACCGCCGCAGGCTGTCGGAGCTCGGGATCGACGCCCACGAGGTCTCGGACCCGTCCTACGCCATCGATGTGGTCGTCGGCCGCAACCGCCCCAGAATCCTCGGACACCGAATCCTCTCGCCGTCGGCGGAGGAAAGCCATCGGCTTGTCCTGCGGTGGTTCCCGGACCCGAGAGCGAGCACCCATCGGGTCAGAATCTCGTCGCCGGACGATTCGCCGACCGGCGACGGTTCCCGATTGATCGAGGTCGATGCCCCCCGCTCACGGATTCGAATCCCCATTGAGGTTGGCCGATGGAGGATCGGTGTCTCCGGTTGCAACAACCTGGGGTGCGGCCCGGAAGATCTCATCGACATCAACATTCCCGCTTCGTCGGAGGACGTCTCCCCATGACCGGATGATTGAGACCTAAACTGAGCGATCCTGCCGGATGAGATGTGCCAAGTCCTTGATGCTCTGGTGTTTGCAAGAAATGTAGGAATACTGGTGGTATGTCGAGGCTTTTTGCAAACGCTCAGAGCGCAAGGAGTTGGTACAGACGCCTGAGAGAATCGCTCAATTTAGGTGAGATCAAGATCCTGTAATAAATGGGCCCCTTGATGTGTTGAACAGATCGAATACGCCGCTCCTGTGGTAACTTCGGCGGCGTGAACCACAATAACGAACAAAAAACGCAAATTCATCAACTACTTGACATCGAGACATCAAAAGGAGTCCAACCCATGAAGAAAACACTCGGATTGCTCATCGTCCTCGGTCTTGCCGCAAGCCCGGCGTTGGCCCAGAAGGTCACCATCGACTACGACCACGACTACGACTTCGGCAAGCAGGAGACCTTCCAGTATGTCAACACGGAAGAGTCCAACGCCTCCAACCCGATGATGGCCGACCGCCTCGAGTCAATGATCAAGAGCGAGATGAAAAAGGGCGGCGCCACCGAGGTCACCGAGAACCCCGACATCTTTATCACCTATCACATCACCACCGAGCAGCAGACCTCGTACACGACTACCAGCTTCGGATATGGCGGCTATGGCGGCGGCTGGGGCGGCTATGGCCGTTACGGCTACGGCGGCTACGGCGGCTACGGCGGCATGGGTGGCATGGGATCGTCCACGACCCAGGCCCGGAACTACACCGAAGGCACGCTCCTCATCGACGCCTATGACGGAACCGACAAAAAGATGATCTGGCGCGCCACCGGCACTGTCACGGTCAAGGACAAGCCTGAGAATCAGATCAAACAGGTGGAGAAGATCCTCAAGAAGATCGGCAAGAAGTGGGACAAGATCTTGGCCGGCAAAGGCAAGTAAGAACTCGACGACACACCAATTCGAAGGACCCGGCTTCGGCCGGGTCTTTTTTTGTCTTCCAACCAAAAAATTGACCCCGGTCAAGGTGAGATTGGGGTCGTCGATGCAATGTTCCTTTGTGCTACTGTTCGCCTATCGACATTTGTAGCGACCATCAGATCGGGAGGATTAAGGAATGCGTTTTGTCGGCCTGTTCGTAGGATTGTGTCTTGTTCTTTCAACCGGTGCGTTCGCCGCCGAGGAGACCGAGAAGACCGACACCAACCTTCTTGATGCCATTACCAAGGGCACTTTCAAACTCAACCTGCGTTACCGCTACGAAAAGGTCGATCAGGACGGCTTCGACAAAAAGGGTCAAGCTTCGACCCTTCGGACCATGGCCGGCTACAAGACCGGAACATGGAAAGGCCTCGAGGTCTATCTCGAGTTCGAGGATATCCGTGATCTCGGATTCTCCAACGACCACAACAACAAGGGCGCGGGATCGCTGTGGAACGGCGTGACCGATCGACCGGTCATCGCCGATCCGCCGCTGACCGAGATCAACCAGGCCTATCTCGGATGGAAGCCCATCGACTCGCTCCCCTTCCGCTTCGGTCTGCAGGAAATCATCATCGACAACCACCGCTTTGTGGGCAACGTGCTATGGCGTCAGAACCACCAGACCTTCGAGGCGGCTCGCGGTGATTTCACCGGTGTCAAGAACCTCAAGATCTCCTACTCCTACATCGGCCGCCAGCACACCGTCACCGGTGCCTCTCTTCCCATGGGGACCAGCCACCTGGGGCTTTCCTACGCCTTCGGCAAGATCGGGACGCTCAAGGGCTACGGAATGCTCCTCGAGTACGATGACGAGCCCCACTGGGTGAAGAACTCGATGACCTTCGGCGCCTTCTTCGACGGCAACGCAAAACTCTCCGAGAAGCTGAAGCTCGGTTACCGCATCGAGTACGCCAATCAGACCGACATCAACGACAACCCGAACAGCATCAATGCCGACTATATCCGTGCCGACCTCGGACTGACCGTCTCGAAGGTCGCCTTCGGAATCGGTTACGAGCTTCTCGGCGGCTCTCCCGGTGACGGCCAGTTCAACACACCCCTGGCCACCCTGCACAAGTTCAACGGCTGGGCCGACAAGTTCCTCTCAACCCCGGCGCACGGACTCCAGGATCTCTACCTGACGATCAACGCCAAACTCGGCTCATGGGTCCTGGTGGGGATGTACCACGACTTCTCGGCCGACTCGGGCGGCTTTGACTGGGGCACCGAGCTCGACGCCGCGGTGATCTGGACCGCCCCGTGGAAGCAGAAATTCTCCATCAAATACTCCGACTACAACGCCAAGGATCACGCCACCGACACCAAGAAGCTCTGGCTCTGGACGAGCTGGGGGTTTTAGCTCGGTACGAGATACGAGATATGAGATACGTGATACGAGATGCTGGATGCTCGGAACCGCCTCCGGGCACGCGGTGAAGTCGTCCACCGGAGCGTGCCGGACAACCCCCGCGGCATAGCGTTCCGGTGCGGCGCTCACGCGCCAATCACGAGGTGATCACCTCCACCGGGCGTGCCGGGTCCGCAGTTGTGCCGGAACAACCCACCGGCACCGCGGCTCACAACGCACAACTGCCGACCGGGCACCCTCGGGGAACGCGACCCCGTGCACCTCTCCCGGCAACGAGGGAGGCCGCCGTCGCACCATCGGCGTGGTCGCAGCCCTTCAATCGTCCATCTCGCGACCTCGCCGGTGGTGCGACGCTGGGCCGCCGAAGGCGGACCAGAAGGCCGGTTCTCAAGGACGCAGAGGCGTTGGCCGTTGACGTGGTCGCTACCGCACCTCGAAAGCCCCCCGACTCGGGGGGCTTTGGTAACAGGCGCCGTCGTAATCGCCCCAGGTCCAGACTGTCGTCTCTCCCGAGCTCGCGGCGGGACTCGATGGACCGATACGATAGCCGGGCCCGAGCAGTGGATCCTCGCCGTAGATTCCGCTCGTCTCGACGACCGGCAGCGTCGGCTGCGACTGCGCAGGGTTGTCCCAGGCGTACCAGAGGTTGCTCGCGAAGGTGAAGGTTTCGGGGGCCGTGTTCGGCCCGATGTTGAGGTAGGTCGAAAGCACGACGGAGTATTCATCGAGGCCCGAGAGCTTCAGGCAGTCCTGATTGCCACCCGATCCGATGTTGTGGATTCACAGACCCTTGAACGTCACGTGATGGGTGGCAAGCGGGTTGCCGTAATCACCCCCGTCATCCGTGTTGATCCCATTGTCGGCGGCGTTCCGTACTTCGAGATCGTGGATGACGAGATACTTCCCCCGGGTCAGGTGAAGACCCTCACCACCACCATCGATGATCGGCCTTGCCTCCCCGGATGCCCCACCGATCCATATGGGAGCCGACGCGGTTCCCTCGAGATCGGAGAGATAGACCCCGCCGGAGTACGTCCCCTCGTGGACCACAATGGCCGATCCGGGAACGGCATCCTGCACGGCTCGGGAGATAGTGGCGTAGGGATTCCCAGCGGACCCGTTGCCGGTGGAATTGTTGCCCGAGGTCGCCACGTGGATTCCCGACGTCGGCGCGAGCCCGCGGCCAAATGCCTCCAACCGGTCGCACCGCACCGGTTCCGCCGTGCTCCAATCGCCGGCGTCACCCCACTCGAAGCCGTCCGCGAACACCGCGTCCTGTGCTGAACCCGCAACGGAAAACGACACGACTGCGACCAACAAGAGGATTGTCTTCATCGTTCGAGGCTACGGGATTCCATGACCCGGGCCCGTGACCGTCGACACGTGGCCGTGGCCGGGTCCCTGACCGGGGGCAAACCCTTTCCCTCTCCCTCTCCCTCTCCTTCTCACCCTCCATTGATGAATGGCTCAATGGTCTCCAGTAATGCGATGGGAGCGTTGCCAGGCACCTTTTCGCGGCGAAAAGCGAGCCAGGCACCGGGTCCGCGTTCTCTCGAAGGCTCGGCGGATTGGTCCTGAACAGACCAGGACGCGCGGGAATATGGCGCCCCACCGGGCGTGCTTGAACATTGTGCCGGAACCGGCCCACCGGCAACTCACCACCCCCTCAAAGAGAACGCGGGCGGGCGCGTCCTTTGGCGCGTGCCTGGCTCTCTTTTTCGTCCGACGAAAAAGGTGCCTGGCAACGCTCGGGAAGGCCGATGAAGGAATCAAGCCCGGAGGTAGGCCGCCGGCGTGCCATCGGCGTGGTCGCAGCCGCCCCCGTTTCCCCCGCGCGACCGCGCCGATGATGCGACGCTGGGTCGCCAAGGGCGGCCCAGGAGGCCGGTGTCAAAAAAAGGGTGGCACCCGTCGAGGGTGCCACCCGTCTTGTATCGGGTTGGTGTCAGCTACCAACTATTCGGTGTACGACGTCCTCAACTCCATGCCCTCGCGGGACCTGGGATCGTAGATACCCTTTTCTTCACCTTCGGCGAACCACTCCTGCTTCAGACCGTCAAGGAAGGCCTTCTTCTCGTCGACCAACTGGTCGTACGGCATACCGGCGAGGACCTGGGCCTTCTCTTTGGTGGAGAAGTCGGGAGCTTCGAAATCGGCGGCGTCATACTTGGCGAGCACGATGCGCAACTTGATGCGGGCATCCTGTCCCTTGTTGATTGCGCTGCCGAGCACCCGCAGCGTTTCCTCGGGTGCATGGAAGAACGACCCGTGTGCGGCGATGGAGTAGTCCCAGCGCCACTGGCCGTGACGGATGTCCTGCAGGACGGGCGCCATCTCCTCTTCGGTCGCTCCGAGCTCCCATGCCTTGGCCGCTTCGAGATGGGCCTTGGCGAGCACGCTCATGGCGGTTCGATGCAGCTCTTCCTTGCGTTCGAGCTTACGTTCGACGGTGGAGGTGAACTCGTCCTCGGTTCCGCTGTGGCAGTTCAGGCACGTATTGGCGATGTCTTCCAGGGGGCTTTGGACCTTGTGGTTCGAGTACTTGACGCCGCCTTCCCGCACGTACGGCATGTGGCAGTCGGCACAGGCCAGCCCGTTCTGGCCATGCACACCGGTGATGAAGGTCTCATACCCGGGGTGCTGCGCCTTCAGCATCGGGGTCTTGCTCAGCTTGTGGGTCCAATCGACGAAGTCCCTGTCATCGTAGTACTTCTCGATGTCCTCGGCGGAGGTGCCTTCACTCCACGGGAAGGTCACGACCTTGGCGACCTGCTCGTCACCGTTGGAGTCGGTCCACTTGGTGGCCTTGAAGTAGTACTCCGAGTGGCACTGGGCGCACACCAGGGTTCGCATGTCCTGGTGCGTGGCCTCGGCGAATGGTCTGCTGCCCTCCGCGTCCAGGCCCCGCTTCAGCCAGTCGCGGGTCACGGTCAGCGCCATGGTCTCGCTGTCGTGACAGTCGGCGCAGCCGACCGGATTGACGATTTCGTTCCCGTGGCGCGCCCACTTGCCGGTGAAGAAATCGTTCTCACCCATCTTGTCGATGAGGCGAGGCACGTCGGGCGACTTGCAGGCCCAGCATGCGGTGGGCATCGGTCCGGTCTTCATATCCACCGGCGCACCGGTTCGCAGCGTGTTGATGTTGTCTTCGAGGATGTAAAAATGCCCTCGCGGAGCGTTGTAGTCCTTGGAGAAACCGTAGCCGGCCCACATGATGACGAGGGCAGGGTTCTCCTGGAGCAAGTCCCTGATCTCGCTGCTCTCCTTGGTCTGCATGTAGGAACCGTACTGGCGGGGGTAATTCTTGCCCCACTCGTACGCACGGGGTTCGAGCTTCGCGATCTCCGGGGTCGTGTTGATCTCGTTCTGGACGGCCTTCGCCTCCTTGATGGAGAACACGAGCATCAGCATCGGAACAATCGCCGCGACGGAAAGGACTGTGATGATCGTTGACTTCTTCATGAGAATCTCCTCCTGGATAAACCGACGTCCATCAGTTGTGGACAAAATTTTGTTGTGTCGCCGACAGGTTCCTGGTCACGCCGTGGGGCACGCCACGGTGGCAGTCCCAACACATGCGTCCGCCTCGGACGTGGCTGCTGGTTCTGCTGTATCGCTGCGCATTCTCGACCATCTGTGAGACGAGACTCTCGTGGCAGCGGATGCAGTTCTCCTGGATTCGAGAGGCCGCATCATCGCTGATCCGCAGGTTCGCTCCGTACGTACCAAAGGTCATGGCCTTCGAATGGTTGAAGCCGTCGCGCGCCTTGGCGACCATCTTCCTGGTAAAGGAATCCTGCGGGAGATGGCAGTCGACGCAGGTCGCCTCCGCCCGATGAGAGCTGTGCTGCCAGGTTGCGTAGTGAGTATTCATGGTGTGGCAGGTGATACAGACCTCCGGCTCGCTCGACAGGTAGGAGAGCATCTTTGACTCCGCCACCAGGTAGCCGAAGATCACGAGGGCCGCCACGACCGAGCAGGTGGCCACAATCTTCATCGGTTCTCCCCTCCGCCGAAACCGTCGGCATGAACGACGGACGGCTCGCTAAACCGGCGCTCGGGTCGCTGTTTCGACCCGGTATCACTTCCAATCGGGGCTTTCATGAATCAACCTGGACCGTCGCGTGTGCGAGCCGCCGTTCTTGAAGAGACATGGGCCGGAACCTCCGCCTTTCGCAGCGTAGCGACGAGTATGCGCGGCCACCGAAAGCAATAACTTGACCTACGTCAATTCTCGCCACGAGATATCGAGATCACGGCAGTAGAATAACATGCAATATCAAGAAGAGAATCGAGACAACAGGCTGTATCCAATACCCCTGACGGAGTCATGGGAGCTCTCTCCCATGGTGGTGATCGAGGTATTACTGAGACTGGGTCACGAGATTGACGGATGGGTCGACGTGAGTCGCGGCACCCACCTCAGCACCCTCAAAGAGGTCCCCTCTTCGGCAATCCCAGCGTTTTCTTTCGCTCATCAAGGAGATGGCGCACTGCCAGGTAGGGGTGGCGCCAGATCATCCGCGGCCCGGCGTAGCGCATGATCTTCCTCATCCTCTCCCTCGGCTCCGACTGGTAGCAGTGTATGGGACAGTTGGTGCAGGCCGGTTTTTCGCCGCCGTAGGGACATCGATCCAGCTTGCGATCCGCGTAGTCTGCGAGTTCAGCGCATGAATCACACAGCTGCGCGGAGCTGTGCTGGTGGCGGCAATACATCCTCACCATGGTTCTGACGGTGATTCTCTCGCGTTGAATCCGTGCGGGTTCGGCGGTTGGCTTCATCCCGTTTTCCAACAGACGAGGCGGTTCCAGAATTGCCACCTCTGTTCCGCGCAGATTCCCGGCAAAGAACCGCCGTGAATTCGCTCGTCCCTTTGCACATCGAGATTCCGGCTCTGGTATCCTCGGCCCATCAGAACGGTCTTCGGACCTACATCGAAAAGGGGGAAGGAAACTCATGGAAAACGCAACGACGGGGCGCATGTTCCGCCTCATTCTGCTAGTCCTCGTGATGGTCGCCATCGGAATGCCGACCCAGGCTCAGGAAGAAGCCGAGGAGCCGGCCGATGAAAACGAAATGGCCGTCATGGTCGGTGAAATCACTGTCACCGCCCAACGACGCGAAGAGAACATCCAGGATGTCCCGGTTTCGATGACAGCCATCCAGGGCGAAGATCTGGAAGCACTCTCCGCTGGCGCACCCGATGTCCGTGTTCTTTCCGGTCGAGTCCCCAGTCTCGTGATGGAGTCATCGTTCGGTCGCGCGTTCCCCCGTTTCTACATCCGTGGTCTCGGCAACCCCGACTTCGATCTCAATGCCTCGCAGCCCGTCTCCATGATGGTCGATGAGGTCGTCCTCGAGAACCCGGTTGTCAAGGGCATGCCGCTTTTCGATCTGGATCGCGTCGAAGTCCTGCGCGGACCGCAGGGCACCCTCTTCGGCCGTAACACCCCGGCCGGCGTGGTCAAATTCGAGACCCGCCGACCGACCCTCGGTGAGGCTGGTGGCAACTTCCGCGCCTCCTTCGGCACCTTCAACACCTTTGACGTCAGCGGCGGAGTCAACGTTCCTCTGGGCGACAAATTCGCCATGCGGTTTTCGGCCCTGTACCAGGAACGCGATGACTGGGTCAACAACGACTATACAGACGGCCCGGTGAAAGAACTCGGCGGCTACACGACAGGCGCCGGTCGATTCCAACTCCTGTGGGCGCCCACCGACAACTTCGACGCCCTCCTCAACCTGCACGCCTGGGATGTCGATGGAACGGCTCGGATCTTCCGCGCCAATATTCTCAAGCCAGGCGGTGGCGGACTGGTCGACGATTTCCGTCAGGATACGGTCCATATCGATGGGCAGAACTCGCAGGTCATCCAGTCGGTCGGCGGATCGCTCCGCTTTGACTGGGACTTCGGCGCCGCCACCCTGACGTCGATCACCGGCTTCGAGAAGATCAACAACATGCTCAGCCGCGGTGACATCGACGGTGGCTACGGCGCCTCGTTCACCGGCAACTACGGTCCCGGGTTCATCCCCTTCCCTTCGGAGTCGGCGGATGGGATCCCAAACCTGGATCAGCTGACACAGGAATTCCGCCTCGCCAGCAACGGGAATGCGACCATCGACTGGCTCGTGGGCGCCTACTACTTCAACGAGGACTTCCAAGCCGACACCTTCAGCTTCAACAGCCTGGCGCCGGGCAACCCGCGGGACGGCTACGCCTTCCAAACCCAGGAAACCACGTCCTATGCCCTCTTCGGTTCTCTCGACTTCCACCTTGGCGAGAAATGGGACCTCACCGCCGGTCTGCGTTACACCAGTGACGAGAAGGACTTCTCGGCCGAACGGCCGGATCCGACCTTCCAGCTGCCAACCTTCCAGCCCATCACCGAGCACACCGATGCCGACAACGTGAGCTGGGACCTGAGCGCCACCTACAAGGCCAACTCCAACGTCAATATCTATGGCCGCGTCGCCACCGGTTTCCGCGCCCCGTCGATCCAGGGCCGGATCCTCTTCTGCGCGGACTTCGAGGGCGGGCTCAACCCGGATACCAACTGCGTGACTGTGGCCGACAGCGAAGAGATCATCTCCTTCGAGATCGGCGCCAAGACCATTCTGGCCGAGAACAAACTGCGCCTCAACGTGGCGGCCTACACCTTCGAGGTCACCGACCAGCAGATCACCGCCGTCGGTGGTGAGAACAACACCGCGGCACTGCTCAACGCCGCCAAGACCGAAGGCTACGGTCTCGAGGCCGACATCGAGTGGACGCCTTCGGCCCACGTCTTCATGACCTTCGGCGCGAGCTACAACCCGACCGAGATCAAGGATCCGAACCTCACCGTCGCACCCTGCGGCGGCGGCTGCACGGTCCTCGACCCCATCAACGCCGACGGTCTGGCCTTGATCGACGGCAACTCGCTGCCGCACGCCCCGGATGTCATCTTCAACGGCATCATCAATTTCCGGTCGGACCCGGTGCACAAGGGCTTCTTCGGAACTCTGGACTGGGCCTACTACTCCAAGAAACAGTTCATGCTCTACGAGTCGGCCGAGTTTCAGGATGACTCTCTCGAGGTCGGGCTGCGCTTCGGCTACGGTTGGAGCCAAGCCAAGTACGAGGTCGCGCTTTTCAGCCGCAACCTGCTCGACGAGAAGATCGTCCGCGGCGGCATCGACTTCAACAATCTGACCGGCTTCACCAACGATCCGAGGATCATCGGGCTCGAGTTCGTCGGTCGGTTCTAGTACACGAGCGATTCGCTTTCACAACGCCCATCCCTTCGGGGGTGGGCGTTTTTTCTCTACCCGCGTACGTTCCCGTTTCCGATGACTGCTCGCGATCGGTATCGCAATCGGTATCGGATGAGTTCAGGAACCGCGTACGTGACCGGGGCTGCATCGTCACCTCCTGGTTGTTCTCGAAAGGACGTGGAATACACCGCTCACCGGGGCGTGCCGGGCACGCCATTGTGCCGGAACGACCTTCCGGCAACGCGGAACGATCCACACAATGGCGCTGCCGGGCAACCCTCGCGGCAGAACGCCCCGGTGCACCTCTCCCGGCTGCAAAGGAGGCCGCCGGCGCGCGAGCAGCGTGGTCGCAGCCCTTCAATCATCCGCCGCGCGACCACGCCGATGGTGCGACGCTGGGACGCCGAAGGTGGGCCAGAAGGCCGGTGCACCCGGAAGCCATGCAACGCGGAGAGCCTCCCGTTCACCGGAGCGTCCCACTGCCTCTCGGACCCGCGATCCCAACCGCTGCGATGACTGCGACGAAATCTGCGTCATCTGCGTCATCTGCGGGCAATTTGTGATGCTGCGATGGAATCTGTGTCCATCTGTGTGATCCGTGGGCTTCGATGAGATGGCGCGATGGAATCTGCGTTCATCTGCGCTATCTGCGGTTTCTCCGTGCGACGGTGCGACGAATCCACCCACTTCAACCACCAGGGAGGCAGCCGGAGATCACGATTCACGACCCACGATATAATCCACACCCATGACCCACGCACCTTTTGACATCGACATGCAACTCGAGGGCTGGCGGCTCTTCTGGGCGCACCTCACAATCACCGACATCGACTCATCCACCCTCGCCACACGGCGCGGTCAGGTTGCCGAGGCGGCACGATCCCGATTCTCCGACACCGCGGCCATCAGCGGGAATCCGGTGGTCGCTGCTCTACGTAAGCTCTTCAGGGCCGCGGGATGCGATCCCACCCGCTACAGACCAGCCTCGGAGGCACTCCTCCGGCGACTGGTCAAGGGTGGCGAACTCCCCGAAATCTTCCCGCTGGTCGACCTCAATAACTGTCTCTCGGCCGAACTCGCCGTACCCTGTTGCGTCATGTTCGAGGACTCGTTCTCGGAACCCATGACCTGGCGCTCCGGACTCGAGGGCGAGAGCTACGAGTCCCTCCGGGGGCCGTTCAACCTTGAGAAGAAGCCGGTACTCTTAGACGAAGATGGCCCCCTCGACACACCCATCACCGGAAATGTCAGGGTCAAGGTCGAACCCGAGACCGAGAAAGCATGGCTCGTTGCCTACATGCCGGCATCCGAGCTCGATCTCGAAACCGCCGGTAAGACCATCGATCGATTGGCCCAAGGAACCGGCATTACCGTCGAGTGGAAATGAACCGCAAGGGGCATCAGGCCAACGCACCGTCACAAGCACGAAGACACAAAGACGCAAAGCAATCACAAATCCATCGCACATCGCAAATGGGACACGGATGACGTCCGATTTCCCCATTTCTCTACATTATCCGAGATTACCCAAGGTTGCTATTAGTCAATCCCTGTAGTACTTTTGCCCTCTGGTAGCCGTAAATCGGGACCAAAGAAACCTGATCAAAGTTACAGCGGTTACAGAGGGGACACAGAATGGCACAAGGGACTCGGCTCACAGTCGCTAAGGTCAAGGCACTCCAACCGAAGGACACGGCGTTCAACGTCAGGGACACCGCACCGCATCTATTCTTGACGGTGAACCCCAGCGGAAAGAAGACGTGGTACCTGATCCGCAAGTTGGACGGGAAGACCCGACGCACCCGGTTAGGCTCGTTCCCGAAGATGTCACCGAAGGCGGCAAGGGAAGCTCTCCCAGCGGCGCTAACGGCTCTCCAGCGCTCCATCGAGGAGAACGGTACCCCTAAGCCGATAGACCCGTCCACGACTCGCCTAGCGGACGTGTGGGACCGGTACTCGGTAGCCGAGATGCAAGAGCTACGATCCAAGCGGAAATACGAGCTACTGTGGAAGAACCACGTCTCGAAGCTGGGTAGCTCTCGGCTCTCCGAGATGGACGTCCCCACCGTCAACGAATTTCTCCGAGACGTGGAGAGCAACGCAGGACCGGCAGCGAGTAACCGTTGTCGTTCCCTGATCGGTACGCTGTGGAGCGTGGCTCTTTTGCGGGGATGGACCCGTAACCCGTCGCCTACGTCCGCTTGTCCCCGTGCACCCGAGACCGAGAGAGAACGGTACCTGGAAGAAGACGAACTCCAGCGGCTACTCCCCCTCGTGTGGGATCTGGAAGACGATTACCTCAGGGACGTGATCCTAATTCTGATCTACACCGGTTGTCGCAAGGGTAACGCGGTTGCGATGCACTGGAGCGAGTTGGACCTGGACGCGGGACTGTGGAAGATCCCAGCATCCAAATTCAAGATGAAACGTCCCCACACCGTCCCCCTCGTGTCTACGGTCGTGGATATCCTTCGGACCCGAGCCGAGAACTACGGGACCGACGGTTACGTCTTCCCCGCCGATGGTCCCTGTGGATACCGTCAGAATTTCCATCAGGCGGGATGGCCGGAGCTACTTACCGAAGCTGGGATAGAAGACTTCCGACCACACGACATCAGACACACGACGGCAACGTGGTGTCTCGAAGCCGGAGCTACCGAAGAGGCTATCGCTGCGCTACTCGGTCACAAGAGAGCGGGGATCACAGCTAGGTACGCCCGAGTCCGAATTGAATCAGCGCGGGTAGCCGCTGAGAAGGGAGAAAACGTGTTTCTTCGCCTGTCGGCTGGGAAGTCGGCTTTATCAAGTGGAGGTACCGATGATGACGTTTCCACTATTTCCAGCCGTGCACAGACTCCCAGCCCTGAAGACCTGTAGATCGACCGTGGGCCGATACTGCCTCTCCACCGACAGGATCAAACGACCGAGCCTCAACCCGTGGGCACCGGACGCACCCACTTGAGGCTCCAGCCGCTACAACCCCAAACCGAACCCCCAGAGCAATCTGGGGGTTTTCACTTTTTGGGCGATCCACAGCGCCCGAGATCCCAATCCCGTGACCACGGTCACAATGTGACTTTCCCTCAAATTAGGCCATTCGACCGACGATAACCTGGATGATATCCGCGTTTTCAGGCTATCCCACGTTATAGCTTAAACCCTGTGTTTTCTAGCAATTGGGACTTGACAAGACAATCTCGGGACACTATATTTAGTGGTGGACGCGACAAACAAACCTTGAGATCCCTAGCCAGGGAAGAAAGAGACCGGAAGTCTAGCTGGCACCCTATAAGAGCTGACTCCCCCAACCATGATCCATCAGGATCGAAGGAGTCACGTATGTGTGCCAAAGAGACCGAGCCGAACTATCTCACCCCCAACGAACTAGCCGACCGCTGGAGAACATCAGCGCAGGCGCTCTCTCTCTTGCGCTGCAAGAGCCGAGGACCGGCCTACCAGAAACTCGGTAAGCGAGTCCTGTATCGCCTGGACGACGTCGTCCAGTTTGAAAGGGACGGTCACAGGGTGCCGGGGAGTCAGTCATGACTGACAAAAAGACTGCGCTCGTTGTCGCCATCGAAGAATACATCTGTAGCCAGCTACCCGATCCGGCGAATGAAGCCTGCGTCAATGACTACGCCGTGTTTCTCACGCAGCAAGTCTCAGACGGTGTGGAAGAGATCGTAGAACGTTCCATCGAAGAAACCGTAGCCGAAGACCTGAGCGAGGGTTGGGGATGGTTTTCCCATGAGTAACACCGACAGCCCCAAAGGAAACCCCCGACGGGTCGCGTCGGGGGAAACACAAGAACAAAAAGAAAACAGAACGCAGGTACACTATAACGCTTGTGAAGAGATTAAGCAATACCTTATTTCCTGCGGTTACGGGTCCATGATCTGGACCGAAGGAGAAAAGTAATGGCTGAGAAAGAAAACGACAATGCTGAGATCGAAGGGGGGGACTATCGCACGGTACCCGTAGATCAAACCTCACACCCCCGTTTCGCAGGTCTGAGTCCAGACGCAAAACTATTGTGGTTCCTAATGCGGACGTCGAGACACCACAAGCGCACGGGATTATTTCTCTTTCCGATGGGAGAATTCCTGCGCCTTATGTTTCCAGTCTCGGGGCCATTCGATCAGCCATCCGAAGAGGATGCTCTGAAGATGAAAAACGCCTTCGAGGAGTTGGAGAAATCCAGGTGGATCGAGACGGAAACCCTCGACGATAACCCCGGTTCCGTTTTCGTTTTCATGACGGCACCCGAAGAGGCTAGCGGTAAAGCCTGGAGACCCGCGACCAACGCACCCCACCGAAAAAACGTCGAGACGGATATGGCCCAATACAAGGAATTGCGCCTAGCGAACAGGGTTTTCGAGTCTCTGGGATTGACGGTCCCCGAGGAGGTCCCCGAGGAGGTCCTGGTAGGAGGTCCCCGAGGAGGTCCTGGTAGGCACAGAGACGGAGCAGAGACGATCCGAGCAGATCCGAGCGGAGCGAGAATGGAAAGGAGAGCGCGAGAGGAAAACAAGAAATCCCATCCCATCCCATCGCACGATCCAGATGTCCTGAGTCCTGCGGACTCTGACATCAGTCACGGTCGCTGCGCGACTGACATCTCCATCCCATCCCAGACTGAGGAAGAAACCGACTGGGATGATCCTAAGAATTGGAAAGACGAAGACGACGCCGAGATCATAGACGTCTCCGCGAAGGTGAGAGCCGATAGAGAACAAGCAAAAGCAGAAGCACGAGAACGGAAGGACGAAGAGATCCGACTCGCCTACGAGGATGAGCCTCCTACATCTCTCAGTCCTTGCGATGGAGGGTCCGGCGATGAGTAACCCCGAAGATAAACCCCGCGATCCTTCGAAGAAATCTAGCCTCGATGAAATGCTCGAAGAGCTATTAGCCGAGACCTGGATGGACGAAGACGAAGACGACGACACCCAAGGAGCAGATCATGAGTGACGACAAAGCCCGAGACGCCCTTGAGCACCTTAAGCACCTCACGGCGAAGATGCTAGCCGATGCCTACCGCTCATATGAGCAATGGATGCTTCGCCTCAGTGGAGATGATGACAGGCGCAAGAGCGCAAAGGAAAACAGCAAATGAGTAGCACCGAGCAACCCTACCGTGAGATGACAGATCGAGAGTTCGTCGTCTTCCCCAAGATCCTGGCCGACATGTGGGAAAGCACAAAGCACATCTACAAGGATACGGTGCCGGGCTTCCTGCAACTCATGTACGACACAGCCCGCTCCGTTGAAGCCGTGGGTGACTATCGAACCGAGGGACCAACCGACCCCAACGCAGAGGGTGAGGCTCGTGAGCCAAAGGAGTTGCACTACACCGCCAACCTCACCGACGACGATGGCACAGCGTTGTACGAGATCCTGCTACGGCTGAATGGTCAACTCAGCATCTACGGCGATGACTGCCTCGATGATCCGTGGCGAGGGATACTCACCGACCTACAGCAAGCTGTGGGTTCAGAGCTTGCAACTCGTGCCGACCTTCCAGCGATTCGAGAATTTGAAAATGAAAACTGAACATGTTCGCGCCCCCCGGCTTCGATACAGCCGCTCGGTTGGTTGTGAAATTTCATGGCTCACCGATCCAGCCGACGTGGTTCTCTTGCGCGTGGAACGTCCCTCAGGCGCGTCTACGGCATCCGGGTATGCAACCCCCTGTCTTTGGTACCTCACGCCGTTACAGCCCGTTTTTGAATACCCCCGGTGCAGTCCAGCGGATAGCCGCGAAGGATCGAACGAGAACACGTAAACTACTGATAAGGGGGAGGTTAGCAGAAGTCTGGTACTTGACCCCCGATTACCGGCTCGCAGCTCAGCAGGCACGCCGTCAGGTTTTATCTGTGAGTCATTCTCAACAACTAAACTCGAAAGCTCTCGGAGCAAAGGACAAAAATCATGGGAAAACGTGGACCGAAACCAACTAGTAACGCAACCAAAAAACTACGGGGAACGTATCGGAAAGACCGAGACCCCCGATACAAAAATCTCTTCGACGAAAAGACAGCGGAACAGGCCGAGAATTTCGTCCCGAATAAGTTTACCGAGTCGGAACGTACTCATGGCTCTATCAGTGCTGATAACCGGCTGGAACGGTGGATGACTCTCCCCGAGACTATCGCAGAGACTCCACCAGAGTATCTCGAAGAGATACGCGCCGAAATCGCGAAGAGGCGCGCCACAAAACACGGATATGGAAAGCGATACATCTGGGGACAGTATTACTGTCCTGATGCGGAATGGCCCGATGGCCCCAAAAACCCCAACCCTAAACCGACAAAACCGGCTGGATGGGGAGCGTAAAACGCGCCTAAGAATGGGGCGCTTACGCGGGATAGCTACCCCGTGCTATATACTTGGGTTAGTTGTAGTGGAGTCGAGAACGTACAACGACTCCCCCACAATTTGATCTTTGAAATTTGCGAAATACGGATTCGAGATTCCAGCTCTTTTTACTATGTTGGCGCGTGGTTTTGGTTGGGTTTCGAGTCTGTTTCTCGTGCTTCCAGGGTAGCTCTCGGCGGTTTACTTCATCCCGCTGGGATCTGGAAGCCTACGTTACGGGTTTTTTAGTCATTGCCCGTGACACCGATAGCGTTCTCGACAATAGCTATCGGGACTCCATTCCTGTGGTGGGTACATGCTCACCGCAGGCACTCGTATTACGGCTTATAGCCGTGATCCGCTGTAGCGGGTTTTTGGTCGAACCCTTGCACTACAACAACCCTCAGATCGTGTCCTTCGTTGCGACCAACGCAGGCACGCCCCGAGGTAGAACGCTCCCAGACACGGGGACGGAGTAGCACTCCCAATCCGTGGGGTAACTCATGTAACGCGGTGCCTACGCCCGCGATAGACGGTTGCCCGCTTGGGTTCTGTGGCGACTCGTACTTGCCTCAGCGTTAGTTCTACTCGTGCGCCTTCGGGTGCTATCGACAACTAACTTTCCGGTGCCTTATGGTGCCTGATAACGGTTGTTGGTGGGCAGTGCCTTGCGCGTTCCTTCCAGCAACCAAAGGACAGAACAGTATGACAATTGGTCAAATCGACGTACGTATGGCCGCCCTTAAACGTCAGATGGGAGATGCACTCAACGGTGCCGACGCCCGCACTAAGGACGATATCAGCAAGCTCAAGACCGAGTTTGCAACCCTTCAAGAACAGCGTAACCGGCTGGAAGCCGACGCCGACGCCCGGTACACGTCTTCCACCCCCGTCATCAACCCTGAGTTTTCCGATCTCGGACAGGCTGAGACGCGCACCAACACCCCCGTCAACGGGCCGTATGCCTCGGGACCGGAATACCGGAGCATGTTTCCCAACGCCGACTACACCGAGACGAACACTCTCTTCGGTGAGACCCGGAACGGTTTTGAATCGTTTGCTCAGTTTGCCGACTATGTGGCATCAGGCCGCATGGATGAACGGCTTAACACCCGCGCTGCATCCGGTGCCGTCCCCTCTGACGGTGGGTTCTCGATGGATGTTCAGTACGAGCAATGGCTCTTGGACGAGTCGCTGGAAGGCGAGATCGTGCGCCGCCTACCGGGGATCAATATCGTCGGTATGACGTCTCGTACCACGAAGATCCCCGCGTGGAACAGCGCCGACCATAGCGCCGGTGCCGTTGGTGGGATGATCGGTTACTGGACCGGCGAGAATACCGCTGGATCGGAAACCATCCCCGAGATGAATCAGCGTGAGCTACACGCCCGTAAGCTGATGGTGCTCGCACGTTCCAGCCTTGAGTTGATCGAGGATGGACTCAGCTACGGTCAACAGCTTCAAAACGGTATGGCTGCAACTCTCGGGTTCTACCTGGACGACGCGTTCATCAACGGGGACGGGGTTGCAAAACCACAGGGAATTCTCAACGCAGGTTGTGCAATCGAGGTTGCCAAGGAAAGCGGACAAGGCGCGGCTACCGTCGTGTTGCAGAACATCTCGAAGATGTACTCTCGGATGCTCCCAGCGGCACAACGTCGTGCAGTCTGGCTCGCACACCCCGACGTCCTACCGCAGTTGTACCAACTGGACATCGCAGTCGGTACCGGTGGATCTTGGGTCCAGCCCATGAGGGAAGAAAGCGGTAATTTCTTTTTGATGGGACGCCCGGTGATTTTCACCGAGCACCTGGAGAACGTTGGCTCAGCCGGTGACCTTGCATTCTTCGATCCGAAGTCCTACGCCGTTGGAATCCGCGAAGGTTCTCTCCGTCTGGACTTCTCCGATCACGTAGGGTTCACCTCTGCACAGCGCATGTTTAGAAGCATGATCCGTGTTGACGGTGCCTGCGTTCTCCCCGAGGCGATCACCCTCAAGGACGGCAGCACAACGGTTAGCCCGGTCGTAACCTTGGCCGAGAGAAGCTAGCTATAGCCCCAATACAGGGCACCGTAACGGGTGCCCTGTTTACTTCGATACAGGAGGAATCTATGTTCGCCCAAAACTCTAAAATCGTAACGTGCTATCAGGGTGCCGCTAACGGGGTATCCTGCGACGTTATCAAGCACCCCGACGCCCCAGACCCAGATCGGTGTCCCCAGTTTCTGCTAGTTCCTCCGTGGCTTCTAGGAATCCATGGTTTACCATATTGATAATTTTTTTACTTATAGCTGACTCAATATGCTCCTGTGATTCTGTTGGCAAATGCCTAAGCCCGTATCTGATGTCAGACAACCTGAGCGTATTCCGACCTGGACCATCCAGGGCACGAACTCTCTCCAAAATCTCGCGGATCATGTCATCAGGTTCACGATTAGCTATTCTTACCTTTTCATCTATGGTTGAAATTTTACTTAGTTCCCATCCGGATTGGTCGGTTTTGGGGGGGTAGTAAGCCCCGAGTAATCCAAGCAGTTCAAACAAGAAGAGGTTGGGGCCAGGGGCACGGGACAAAATTGCAACGAGATCTCGATTTC
>Ga0164313_10000204_pt1 | contig 43789 bp, 28 predicted proteins | sample GuaBasSedimGuay4_FD_113735 | JGI IMG/M metagenome (GOLD analysis project Ga0164313, IMG submission 113735) | Subseafloor sediment microbial communities from Guaymas Basin, Gulf of California, Mexico - Guay4, Core 4569-4, 0-3 cm | ecosystem: Environmental > Aquatic > Marine > Hydrothermal vents...
AGTTGCCGCCCCGCTCCTCGCACCAGCGCACCAGCCGCGCCACCGCCTCGTGCGCCTCACGGAAGGGGACCCCTTGCTCAACCAGGTGATCGGCGAGCTCGGTGGCGAGGCTGAGGTCGCCCTGCAGCTCGTTTTCGAAGCGATCGGTGAAGACCTCGAGCGCGCGCCACATCGCGGCCATGAGACGGACGCTGCCGAGGGTCTGGACGATCGCGTGGTAGAGGGGCGCGCGGTCCTCCTGGAGGTCGCGGTTGTAAGCCAGCGGCAGACCCTTGGTCAGGACAAGGAGCGTCTGCAGGTCGGCAAATACGCCGCCGGTCTTGCCGCGCACGAGCTCGGCGCCGTCCGGATTCGCCTTCTGCGGCATGATGCTCGATGACGTGGCAAAGCCCTCACCCATCCTCACCAACCCAAACTCCGCCGACGACCACAGCACCAGCTCCTCAGCCATCTGCGACAGGCGCGCCATGCAGATCGCACAGCAAGCGACGGCTTCCTGAAGGTGGTCGCGGGCCGCAACCGCGTCCATCGCGTTCTCCACCACCCCCCCAAAGCCAAGCCTCTCGGCGGTGAATGCCGGATCCACGGGGTGTGGGGTGCCGGCAAGCGCGCAGGCGCCGAGCGGGGAGCGGTCCGCGTGGCGGACCGCGCCGGCGAAACGATCGAGGTCGCGTGAGAGGGCCCAGGCATGTGCCAGCAGGTGGTGGCCGAGGAGGATGGGCTGCGCCCGCTGGAGATGGGTGTAGCCGGGGATCAGGGTCCGGCCGTCGCTCGACACGCGGTCGAGCAAGACCCCAATGAGCTCGCTCAAGGACTCCTCGATTTCGGCCAGCCGCCGCTTGAGCCACAGACGTACGTCGGTGGCGACCTGGTCGTTGCGCGATCGCGCGGTGTGCAATCGCCGCCCGGCATCACCCACCAGTTCGACAAGGCGAGCCTCCACTGCCATGTGGATGTCCTCGTGTTCCGGCCCGGGTTGCCAGGCGCCTTCGGCCAGCTCTTCCCGGATCTGCTGGAGCCCGCGCGCGAGCGCCTCGCCGTCCTCGGACGAGATGATTCCGGTCGTGGCGAGCATCGCGGCGTGGGCCAGCGAGGCTTCGAGGTCCTCGTCCGCGATCTCGTGGTCGAGCTCGAGCGATGAGGCGAAGTCGTGGAGCAGCCGATCGACCTCCGAACCGAAACGCTCCCGCAGCCGGCTCATTCGCCCTCCTCGATTCGGCGCCCGGCGAGGGTGCGGAGCCGCAGCGCGTTGAGGCGGATAAAGCCGGTGGCGTCCGACTGGTCGTAGACGTCGTCCGCCTCGAAGGTCGCGACCGCCTCGTCGTACAGTGTGTGGGTCTCGGACCGCCGTCCCTCGACCTGGACCCCTCCCTTGAAAAGCCTGAGTCGAGCCTCGCCATTGACCCGCTCCTGGACCGTGTCCATGAACGACTGCAGGGCATCCCGTTCGGGGCTGAACCAGAGCCCGTTGTAGACCATTTCGGCGTAGCGCGGCACCAGCTCGTCGCGCAGGTGGTGGACCTCGCGGTCGAGGGTGATCGACTCCACCGCGCGGTGGGCGTGGTGGAGGAGGGTGGCGCCGGGGGTCTCGTAGACGCCGCGGCTCTTCATGCCCAGGAAGCGGTTCTCGACGATGTCGACCCGCCCGACGCCGTGGCGTCCACCAATCGCGTTGAGCTCGGTGAGAAGGTCGACGCCGTCCATCGCCACGCCGTTGACCTCGATCGGCCGCCCGGTCTCGAAGCGCACGGTGATGACCTCCGGCTGGTCGGGTGCGTCTTCCGGGTCGATGGTCATCCGGAACATTCCCTCCGGCGGCGATGACCACGGATCCTCGAGGATGCCTCCTTCATAGGAGACGTGCATCAAATTCGCGTCCATCGAGTAGGCGGGTTTTGGCGCCGCCGGGATCGGTACGCGGTTCGCCTCGGCGTAGGCCACCAGATCGGACCGGCCCTTGAGGTTCCACTCGCGCCAGGGTGCAATGACCTGGATGTCGGGTTTGAGGGCGTAGGCGGCGAGCTCGAAGCGGACCTGGTCGTTGCCCTTGCCGGTCGCTCCGTGGGCGATGGCGTCGGCGCCGAATCGCTCGGCCGCCTGCACCAGGCCGCGCGCGATCACCGGGCGGGCGAGCGAGGTACCCATCAGGTAGTACCACTCGTAGACCGCGTTTGCGCGCAAGGCGGGGAAGATGCACTCCTCCACGAAGGCCTCGCGAAGATCCTCCACCACCGCCTCGCTGGCGCCGGTCTCGAGCGCCGCCGCCCGGACCGCGTCCAGATCCTCATCCATCTGACCGACATCACCGGTGTAGGCGACCACCTCGGCGTCGTACGTATTCTTGATCCAGTGCAGGATCACCGATGTGTCCAGCCCCCCAGAGTACGCGAGCACCACTTTCATTTCCTGCCTCCCAGCATCTCTTCAAGGCGCCGCCGCAGGGCGCTCGCGCCGTCTTTCCTCTTGGTGATCACGAGGACCGTGTCGTCGCCGGCCACCGTGCCCAGCACCCCGGCGAGCCCGGCCCCGTCGAGCGCCGCCGCCACCGGCCCCGCGCCGGCGGGCAGGGTACGCACGACCAGAAGATTGCCGGAGGGGGCCAGTGAAACCAGGTAGCTCTCGAGCGCCGACACCAGCATCGGCTGCCGGCGCCGGGCCGAGACGTCGCCGGTGCCCTCCACGTATCGCTCGCGGCCGTCCGGCATCACCGCCTTCTCCGCGCCGATGGCCGCGAGGTCGCGTGAGATCGTCGCCTGGGTCGCGCGGTAACCCGCCCGGTCGAGGATCCCGACCAGCTCTCCCTGTTTTTCGATGGGCTGACGATTCAAGATCTCCCGCAGGAGTCGCCGCCGCGCCGCTGTGTGCTCACCCCGCATGGATCCTCCATCTATGCGCATATTCGTATACTACATCTGACAACAAATCGTCAAGCCTGAGCCCGCTCTTCCCGGAAACTCAACGCGTCGCCCAGAGCGAATCTTTGAGGAAGGCAGGCTCGGGACCACCAGCCGCGACTTGTCACGGCGAAGTGCGAAGCACGAAGCCGGAAGCGGCGACAGGCAGTTGGTAGGTGATGGCTGCGGCTCACGCCGCAGCCGCAATCTGTCGCCCCTTCAGGGCTCCGGGGTATGGTGTCTGCCGCGACCTGGGGCTCACGCCCCAGGCTATGAATCTGCCGCGCCTTCGGCGCTATCTCGAGGCGAGTACCCCGCCGAGCCGTTGGCAGCCCTCGTCGATGGCGGCGTCTTCGGCAAAGGTGAAGCAGAGGCGGGCGAAGGCGTCGCCGGCGAGGGCGTTTCCGACCTGCTCGCCGGGATCCGGGTAGAACGCGCCGCCCGGGACAAAGGCGATCCCGGCCTCGACCGTACGTTCGAAGAGCGAGCGGCTGTCACCATCGGCGAGCTCGAGCCAGAAAAAGAAACCTCCCTCGGGCTCGCGCCACGAGGCAGCGCCGTCGGGGAGGTGACTTTCCAGCGCCACCTGCATCGCCCGGCTCTTGCGGGCATAGGTGGCGACGATGTGCTGCAGGTGCTCCTCGAGCAGCCCACGGCGACAGTACTCGGCGACCAGGGCCTGGGTGACGGTCGAGGTGCAGAGATCCTCGCCTTGGCGCATCAGCACCATGGCGCGGATCAACTCCGGCGCGGCGACGGTCCACGCCACCCGAACCCCCGGGGCCAGGACCTTGGAGAACGACGAGGCGTAGATCACCACCGGCGAGTCTCCGGCGAGGGACTTGAGGGTGGGCAGCGGCTCGCCCGAGAAGCGTAGCCGGCCGTAGGGGTCGTCCTCGAGGACCGGAATCGCGAGCTCAGCGGCAAGCTCGATCAGGCGTTGCCGGCGTTCGAGACTCATGCACGCGCCCGAGGGGTTGGAGAAGTCGGGAACGGTATAGATGAGCTTGGGGCGGTGGCCGGTAGCGTCCTCGGCGGCGGCGATCACATCGGCCAGGAGGTCAACGCGCATCCCGTCGCCGTCGGTCGGGACGGTGGCAAAGCGGGCGCCGGCGTTCCGCAGGCAATGCAGGGTGCCCGGGTAGGTGGGCGCCTCGACAACGACCACGTCGCCCGGATCGAGGAGAGCGCGGGCGATGAGATCCACCGCCTGCTGCGATCCCGAGGTCACGAGAAGCTCCTCCGGCCGCGGGCGATACCCGAGGCGCCCGGTCATCATCTCGACGATCGCATCGCGCAACGGGGGATAGCCCTCCGACGCGCCGTATTGCAGCACTGTCCGACCGTCCCGTTCGAGCACGTTGGCGCAGGAGGCGAAAGCTTCGACGGGAAAAGTGTCGGGGTCGGGCAGCCCGCCGGCAAAGGAGATCATCCCAGGCTGCTGGATCACCCGGAAGAGCTCACGGATGGGCGATGGCTGCATCTTCTCGGCGAGCGCGGAAAAACGAAAGAGAGAGTCCAAACAGGCCTCCGTATCGGCGGATTGTACCCCCTCTTCCGCGTCCGCGCCCGTGCCCGCGTCCGTGCCCGACAATGCTGTCAAGAATCCATCGGGCACGGACGCGGACGCGAGATGTAGAGTGGAACGATGGCAACCTGGGTCATTGGTGACATCCACGGCTGTTGGGAAACGCTGCAGCGTCTGCTCGAGCGTATCGAGTGGAAGCCCGAAAGGGACCAGCTGTGGCTGGTGGGCGATCTCGTCAACCGCGGTCCCTCGTCGCTCGAGGTCCTGCGTTGGGCCCACGAACACAGCGAGCGATTGGTCGCGGTGCTGGGAAACCACGATCTCCACCTGCTGGCGCGCGCAGCCGGTGTCGCCGACGCCAAGGAGGAGGACACCCTCGACGAGATCCTGGCCGCGCCGGACCGCGACGAGCTCCTCGGCTGGCTGCGGGCGCGTCCTCTGGTGCACCGGTTCGGGCCATTCGTTATGGTCCACGCCGGGTTGATGCCGGAGTGGAACATCGAGCTGACCTGCAGTCTCGCCGATGGGGTGGCGGCGCGGCTTTCCGGCCCGGAATATGAGACATTCATGGCGATGTTGTTCAGCCACCGCAAAACAACATCGCTCCAGGAGCTCGATGGTGACGAATGGTTGGCCGCCGCCGCCGCGGTTTTCACCCGATTGCGCATAATCGGGCCGGACGGTTGTGCGCGCCTCGGCTTCAACGGATCACCCGACGACGCACCGGAGGGTTGGCGGCCGTGGTTCGAAGCGTCATCCGTGCTGCATCAGGGCTACGCGCTGCTCTTCGGTCACTGGGCCCGGCTCGGTTTCTACCGCACCCACGACGTCGTCTGCCTCGACTCGGGCTGCGTCTACGGCGGTAGCCTCACGGCGCTTCGACTCACGGATGGCCACGTGATCCACGAGCCGGTAGCCGATCCCGTCGTCGCTCCGGATTGAGGTTTTGGGCTTGATACGATGGCGTCGATGAAGACCTTGCTCGTGATGCGACATGCCAAGTCCGACTGGGGCGTTGCATATGGCGACGACCACGAACGCCCGCTCGCTCGGCGCGGTGTCAAGGCCGCCCGCCGCATGGGGCAATTCATTGCGGATGAAGGGGTTGCACCGGAGCTTGTCATCAGCTCGACCGCGGTCCGGGCGCTGACCACCGCCGAGCTGGCGGCGGAGGCGGGGGATTGGGGTTGCCCGATCGTCACCACCGAGGATTTCTATGCCAGCGATGCCAGAAGTGTCCTCGAGAGCGTGGGGGAGACCGAGGCCGGCGTCGAGCGTCTGTTGATCGCCGGCCACGAACCTACGTCGTCGGCCCTGGTGACGTGGCTCATCGGCGGCGGCCGGGTGCGGATGCCGACGGCCGCGGTGGCGTGCCTCGATCTGCCCCACGGTGGGTGGGCCGACCTCGCGCCAGGATCCTGTGAGCTGCGGTGGCTGATGACGCCAAAGATGCTGAAAGGGGACTAGGATCTCGAATTTCGAATTTCGAATTTCGAATTTCGAATTTTCGGAAGCGCCTCGGGAAACGGCCCGCATTCACCGGAGGTGCCTGGCATCCTCTCGGGAAGCGCGTGCGGAAACGGTTGTGACCGGCGGAGTAGAATGGCTCGCAGCATGATGACGAGCTCCAAAGGCAAGAAAACAGGCAGCGGTGCTGAACCGGCGGGCTTTCCGCTCCGTGTGGCGTGCGTCGACATGGGGTCGAACGCGATCCGCTTTCTTGCCGCCGAGTTCAGTGACGAGACGGAGTACACCGTGCTCGCGTCCGAGAGGCGGCCGGTGCGACTCGGGCACAGTGTCTTTCTGTCGGGAGTCCTCGACGCCGGGGCGATGGATGCAGCGGTCGAGGCTCTCACCGACTTCAAACGGCAGATGGATGAGCTCGACGTTCAGCACTACCGGGCGGTGGCAACCAGCGCCGTGCGGGAGGCGAAGAACGGCGACGAGTTTGTCAAGAGGATCAAGAACGAGGCCGGGCTGAAGCTCGAGGTCATCAGCGGCTCGGAGGAGGCCCGCCTCGTCCACACGGCGGTCGCCACCCGGATCCCGCTCGGCGACCGAAAGTGGTTGCTGGTCGATCTCGGCGGCGGTAGCGTCGAGGTATCGCTGGTTGATCAGACCGGGTCGTACTGGAGCGAGTCCCACACCATGGGCTCGGTTCGTTTGCTCGAAGAGCTGACCGGGGCGGGTGCCGATCCGGGCCGTTTCCGGCGCCTCCTTGCCGAGTACATCGCGGTGCTCAAGATGCCGGTCCTGACTGAAGGCCAACCGCTCGCCGGCTACATCGCGACCGGCGGCAACATCGAGGCGCTGGCGAAGCTCGCTGGATTCCCCGACGAGGTGGGCGTCACCAACCTGCCGGTGGACACGCTGCAATCGGTGATCGAAGAGCTCGCGCGGCTCTCGTACCGTCAGCGAGTGGACGACCTCGGGCTCCGGGATGATCGTGCCGATGTCATTTTGCCTGCGGCCATGGTCTACGAGCGATTGGCGGAGCTGTGTGGCGCGAGCGAGATCTTGGTGCCCCATGTGGGCGTCAAGGAGGGTGTCCTGTACGACCTTGTTGATGAGCTCATGAGCCGGCAGGATCACGAGGACCGACGGGAAAGAGAAGTGCTGACTAGCGCGGTCACGGTCGGCCGCAAGTACCACTTCGACGAAGCCCATGCCCGCCACGTCGTGATGCTCGCGACATCGCTCTTTGACCAATTGGGTTCGCTGCACGGGCTCTCAGACGAAGATCGAAGAATTCTGCAGGCGGCGGCCATGCTGCACGACGTCGGCCAGTTCGTGAGCTACAAGGGGCACCACAAGCACTCGCTCTACCTCATCGGCAACTCGGAGCTTCCGACATTCAGTCAGAATGAAATGCAGATGGTCGCCAACGTCGCCCGTTACCACCGCAAGGCGCACCCGGCGGAGCATCACGATGACTTCATGATGTTGTCTCAGGACGAACGAGAACGGGTGGCGCGATTGGCAGCGATCCTGCGCGTCGCGGACTCCCTCGATCGCGAGCACGTGCAACGGGTGACCGGGGTGACGGCAAAAATGACCGACGACGAGGTCGTGCTGTGGTTGGATGGATCTGCGGGAGTACTCCTCGAGGGCTGGACCCTGAGGCAGAAGGCGAACCTTTTCAGCAAGCTCTTCGACCGCAAGATCAGCCTGCGGTTCGTCGGCGAGGAGAATTGATGGCTGTGACACGGTGTGGTTGGTGCGGGGACGATCCCCTCTACGTCGCCTACCACGACGAGGATTGGGGGGTGCCGGTATTCGACGACCGCACGCTCTTCGAGTTTCTGATCCTCGAGGGTGCCCAGGCCGGGTTGAGCTGGTCGACCATCCTCAAGAAGCGCGAGGGCTACCGGGCGGCATTCGACGGTTTCGACCCCGCGATCGTGGCCCGCTATGACGAGCGCAAGACGGCAGAGCTTCTCGCCGACCCGGGCATCGTGCGCAACCGATTGAAGATCGCGTCCGCGGTGAGCAACGCACAGGCGTATCTCGCAGTGCAGGAGGAATACGGCAGTTTTTCGAACTATATCTGGGCGTTCGTCGACGGGGCGCCCATCCAGAATCAGTGGCGCACCCTCGCAGAGATCCCGGCCAAGACTCCGCTCGCCGAGACAATCTCGAAGGACCTCAAGAAGCGCGGCTTTCGCTTTGTCGGTCCGACCATCGTCTACGCCCACATGCAGGCAACGGGGATGGTGAACGACCACCTGGTGGGCTGCTTCCGTTACCCGGAAATCGTGGCGATGTCCCGGAAGAAGTGATCAGTGATCAGTGATCAAGTGATCAGTACGAACGGTCCGGACTGATCACTGATGACTCGATCACTGATCACTGATCACTGATCACCCTTCACTGATGACTCGATCACTGATCACTTGACGGGGTGGTCGGGCGGGAGATGGCCGAGCATGATCATCTTGTTGACGTACGCCCGCTCACGGCGCTTGGCGAGCGTCCGCCACTCCTCGCGAAGACGTTCGAGCTCGGCCTCGAGACCGGCGCGATCCTCTGGGTCCGCATCCTTCAGATCCCGCCGCAGAACCACCGATTCTTCTCGCAACCCACGCATCGCGGCGACCAGGGCGGCTTCCTCATTCGACACGTAGTTCGTTGGCGAGCAGGCTGGCGCCTCGGCGTTCAAGCCATCCTCGATCACGGGTAGATGCCGATCATCGGAGCTCATAGTGGAATTGTACCCCCATCTTTTTCGATCTGGCATCTGGCATCTGGTATCCGGCATCCGGCATCCCATGTCTGCTACCCTTCGCCGATGGCCGAGGCCGAAAATCCGATCCCGGTCGAGGGGGTTCAATTCAGTCAACACCTGGTGACGGTCGAGGACGGTGTTCGCCTCCAGGTCTATCAGTGGAGGCCTGAGCGGGAAACCGCCGCGGCGCCGATCTTCTTTGTTGCGGGTTGGATCTCACTGGTGAGCGGGTGGCGGGAGCTCCTCAAGGTGCTTGTAACCAAGCACCCCGTGGTCTACCTGGAGACCCGCGAGAAGCGCTCGGCCATGATCGACCGTGGGCTGATGCGGCCGGAGAACTTCTCGATCCCATGTCTCGCCGACGATCTCATCACGGTTGCGGAAAAACTCGGTCTCGCCGGCGGAGACGCAGTCCTCTTTGGCAGCTCGATGGGCTCGAACGCGATTCTCGAAGCTCTTAAATTCGACCGGCTCCGCGCGCGGGCGGCGTTCCTCGTCGGTCCCAACGCGGAGTTCAGCTTTCCCTGGTGGGGCCCGGCGGCGGTGAGAGTTCTCCCGCCGGCGGTGATCCAGGGGCTGAAGAAATTCGTGATCTGGTACCTGCGCCGCTTCCGGGTCAACGCGCGTGACGACCCGGCGCAGATGGCTCGCTACGTCCGCACGATCGGTGAAGCCGACGCGAAGCGTCTGAAGCTCTCGGCACTCGCGGTGCTTGGATACTCGGTGATGCCGGGACTGGAGACGATCTCGACGCCGGTGGCGGTGGCCTGCGCGGCATCCGACTCGCTGCACGGCGAGGACGAGGTGCGGCGGATCGTCGATGCCATGCCGCGCGGAACCATGGTGAGCTGCCCGTCAAACACATACATGCACGCCGCGGCGGTGGCCGAGGATCTGGAACGCTTCCTGGCCGGGCCCGCGGCAACGATGGAGACTCCATGAAGAAACTACACATCCCGCGCTGGCTCAAGATCACTTGCGTCGTCCTGGCGGCCCTTTTGGTGTTGATTCTCGCAGCGTTGATCGGTCTCGGCTGGTATGTCAAGAACCAGATGCTGGACTCGGGAGGGGAGCTTTCGGCGCCGATGGCGGCCTATGACATCCGCCATTTCGACCTGGCGGTGGAGGTCTTCCCGGCCGACAAGCGGATCGAGGGGCGAAACAGCATCGCTGTCGTGACGCTCGATGACCTGAATCGATTCGAGATCAATCTCGACGACCGGCTCGAGGTGGAATCGGTGACGGCGGATGGTGTCGCGTGCACCTTTGATCATCGTGACGGTGTCATCGCTGCGGAGCTGCCCACCGGGTGGGCGGCCGGCGAGCGGCACGACGTGAGCATCGTCTACGGAGGCAATCCGAAGATCGCGCTCAAACCACCGTGGATCGACGGCTTCGTGTGGTCGGAGACGCCGACGCACGAACCCTGGATCGGGGTCACCGGCCAGGGCGATGGCGGCGATAACTGGTGGCCGTGCAAGGACCATCCGTCGGACGAGCCCGACGAAGGAATGGACATCACGCTCACCGTGCCGGCCGGACTGGTGGGTCTTTCCAACGGCCGTTTCCTCGGCGAGACCGACAACGGCAACGGCACCGTGACCAGCCGGTGGCGCGTGAGCTACCCGATTAACAACTACCTGGTGACCGTCAACATCGCGCCGTATGTTTCGATCGAGGAGCGCTACCACGGCGTCGACGGGACCCTCGATGAACCGCTGGTCTTCTGGTCGCTGCCCTTATCCGAGGAGCCCGCGCGTACCATGTGGACCCAGATGCCTGGCATCCTCGAGGTCTTCGGCCGCCGTTTCGGCGAGTACCCGTTCTTTGCCGACAAGTTTGCGGTGGCCCACGCGCCCTACCTCGGAATGGAGCATCAAACCCTCGTCGCATATGGCGCGATGTTCACCGACAACGACTACGGCTTCGACGAGCTCCTGCTGCACGAGGTTGCCCACGAGTGGTGGGGCAACAAGATCACCGTTTCCGACTGGGCCGACTTCTGGATCCACGAGGGTTTCGCGACCTATGCCGAGGCCCTGTATGTCGATGACACTCTTGGTGAGGCACGGTACCTCGACTATATGCGCCGTATCCGGCAACGTGTCCGAAACCGAAAACCCATCGTCCGCGGCAAGGACCTGACCTCGGCCCAGGCCTACTCGGGGGATATTTACATGAAGGGGGCATGGGTTCTCCACACCCTTCGCTGGCTTCTCGGTGATGACGAGTTTTTCGAGGTGCTGTGGCGCTTTGCGGACGGCGATCACCCCGATGCCTGCCGCTTTGTATCCACTGAAGACCTCGAGGCTCTGGTGGGCGAGATCAGCGGGCGCGATCTCGGCTGGTTCTGGAAGCGTTACCTCCACCGCGCGAAGGAGCCGCGGTGGCGGATGACGCGCCGGCCCGAGGGCGATCGCGAAAGGGTGGAGATTCGATGGGACGACTCGGACTTCGAGCTGCCGTTGCCGGTGGTGGTTGGAGGCGAGGAGCGCCGCGTCGAGATGCCCGGCGGCCGTGCATCGTTCCTGGTTGAGCAGGGAACCACAGTCGAGATCGATCCCGACGGCCGAGTGCTCGCGAGTGCGGCGGAGTAAAACTCCATCCGTCTCCGTCTCCGTCTCCGTCTCCGTGCCCGGTTTCTGGTCGCGCGCTTCCGACGGCGAGGCGCCCCATTCATCGACGTGCGTCCGCGAGAGGATGCCAGGCACGCCGACATGACGTTAAGGACAACGTCATGTCGGGATGCCAGGCACCTCCGGTGGATACGCCAGCGTCGCGCCGTCCGTATGACGTCCCGGTCCTCCTTGTGGTGCAGGCGTCTCGCCTGCATGTGCGGCCGGGACGGCCGCACCATGGGGCTTCGCCCTCACAAGCAAGTGATCATTGCGTGTCACGGCGTAGCCTGACGGGCGACGCCGGATGGCCGCCATTCCTAATTCCTAATTCCTAATTCAACTATGCCGGCTTCGCCCGCCGTGAGAACATCACCACGAAGACGCATAGCGCAGCAAGCGCGACGATGGCGATGAGTTCGCCGGGTATTCCCTCAAAGGCGTTATCCGACAGCAGGTGTACCTTGTCCTTGAGTGCGGTGCTGCCGGTCGTGACCTTGATGATCGCGTTGACGATAGCATCGACCGCACCGATGATCGCGCCTCCCGCCATCAGCCCGGACGCTATGAGAATTCCGCGGTCGGTTCTCGCCTTGACGTCGGCGTCCGAGTCGCTCTTCCCCTTCCTGGCGACAAACCACGAAAGAATGCCGCCGAGAAGGACCGGGGTGTTGAGCTCCATGGGAAGGTACATGCCGAGGGCGAAGGCCAGCGGCGGCACGCCCGCCATGCGCAGAATCAACGACAACAGGACGCCGAGGCTGAAGAGATACCACTGGAGCGGCGCCGCCACGGTGCCGAAGATTCCTACAAGGATCTCCTTCATGGCCGAAGCCTGGGGCGCGGGGATCGCGGAGGTTCCGAAGCCCTGGCCGGGATCGGCCTGAGCCATCACCCACATCATGATGCCGCAGAAGATCGCCGCGACCAGGGTACCGAGGAACTTGAGACCGAGCTGGCGCGCGGGGGTGGCGCCGATCCAGTAACCGACCTTGAGGTCCGAGGCCAACGCCCCCGAGGCTGCCAGTGCGGTGCAGACAACGCCGCCGGCCATCATGGTGATGAACATCCCGTTACCGCCGGTGAGGCCCATCTTGAGCAACACGAAACCGACGATGATGAGGGTGAGCATCGTCATGCCGGAGACCGGGTTGGTGCCGACGATGGCGATAGCGCGGGCCGCCACCGGTGCGAACAGAAATGCGATCACCATCACCAAGCCGGTGCACACCGCGGCGTAGAGCATCGAGCTGGCGCTGCCGAGACCAAAGGAGAAGAATACGAACGCCGAGATCGCAAAGATGATCAGTCCGACCGCCGTGAAGCTGCCGGGGAGCGTGCGGTCCACCCGCGGCACCTCGGTCTTGGCGCGTTCGTCCTGGTGGCTCATGCCGACGATGTTGGCGCCGATAGATCGCACCATCGAGGGCAGCGAGGACAAGATGCCGAGGATGCCGGCGCCGGCGATGCCGCCGATGCCGATGATGCGGACATAGTGCCTGAAGACCTCGTCGATGGTCATCTCGGCGATCGGCACGGCGCCGGGCGCGAGCACATCGGGCACGTACATGCCGATGGCATGGACCATCGGCACGAATACGAAGTACGAGAGGAAAGATCCCGCGCAGATGATGGCCGCGTAGCGGATGCCGACGATGTAGCCGATGCCGACGATGGCCGCGTTGTTGAGGACCTTCAGGGTCATGAAATGGCGCTCGAGCAGCCCGCCGAGACCCACCGCGCGGAAGGAGATCTCCTCGGCCATGACGTGGAAGCTGGTGACCAGTCCGTCGTAGAGGGCGCCGAGACCGGCGGCCACGGCGAGGATTTTGGCCTGGGTACCCACCCGTTCGCCGGTGAGCAGGATCTCGGTGGTGGCGGTTCCTTCCGGCCACGGCAGCTTGCCGTGGAGCTCGACCATGAAGTGATAGCGGAGCGGGATCAGGAAGAGAATGCCAACACAGCCGCCGAGGAAGGAGACGATGATCACCTGGAGAATTGTCGGCTCCATGACTCCGGAGCCGGGCTCCGCCGCCAGCATGTAGAGCGCGGGAATGGTGAAGACGGCACCCGACACCACGTGCGACGAGTTTGCACCGATCGACTGGACGATGACGTTTTCAAGCAGTGTGGTCTTGCGGGCGAAGAGAGGCGCCATCCCGATGGCAAGGATCGAGATCGGAATCGCGGCCTCGATTCCTTGACCTACGCGAAGGGCCAGGAAGGCCGCCGCCATTGCAAAAATCGCGCAGAAGAGCAATCCCATCGTGACCGACCGAGTGGTCACTTCGTAGATCCCGGTCTCGTCCGGGACCACGGGCACATAGACCTCGCCGGGCTTCAGCGGGCGTCGCGCGTTCTCGGGCAGGCCGACGATCGTTCCGCCTGGTTCGTGCTCCATGCCAACTCCTCAGCAGCGTTTTTTGACGCCACAGTGTACATGGCCCCGTGTCCGTTTCCGTCTCCGTGCCAGCCCGCCGCCCGCGGCGAGGTGAAGCACCGTCGTCAGCTAGTGGCCCATGGCAGGCGATTGCCTTCCTCGGCCACCAGTTACTGCCGCCGGCGGTTTGAGGGCAACGTCATATCGGGATGCCACGCACCTCCGGTTGACAGCCTTCCGAGTTTTCGATCTTGACATGTGACATGACAGGTGTCATATTGTTTTGTGGAGGTGACCTATGAAATCTCCCGAAGACCTCGTTGTGGACCCCCCGGTTTTGCGGGTTGATTCCACCCGCGGGATGATCCGTACCGGCAAGGGGCGTCCGCAGAAGCTCCGCAGGCTCCTCCAACTCTCACAGGAAGATTATGCACGGTTGCTCGACGTGACAGTCAGAACAGTCGTCCGATGGGAGGTCGGGGCGACGGAACCAAACCCGGCGACCCAGGAGAAGTTGGAGTACCTATTTCGTTTGTCGAAGTCGCTTGGGAAGCTGATCGAAAGGAAGCGTATCGCCCAATGGTTGACGACTCCAAACCCCGAGTTTCTCAACCAGCCGCCGCTCGATCTCGTCCAGTCCGAGTATGGTCGTCGGGTGCTCGAGCACGAGGTTGAACGGTCTGAGTGGGGCATCCCTGGGTGAACGGTCCAGGATTCGATTCCACTCTTCTAGGGAAGTTGCGCGGCAGCTCGATCAGGGGACGGTTCTTCCGAACGGTGAGCGACACCTGGCGGGAGCAGGTTGCTAGCCCGCTCGGGTCCTCGAAAGTCGACGGCAGATACCACACGGCGATCGAGGACCAGGCCCTGTATCTTTCGGAGTCGCCGACACTGAGCATAGGCGAGGCAACGCAGGTCTTCCGAACCGTACCGATCAAGAAGGCGGCGTGGCACACAGCCACCTTCGAGGTCAATCTCACAAGGGTGCTCGATCTGACCACACCAAAGCTGCTGGGCCGACTTGAGATCACAATTGTGGATCTGGTTCAGCCCGGGCCGCAGGGTTTCAGGTTGCCACAGACGATTGCCACCGCGGCTCGAGGAAAAGGTTTCACCGCAGTTTTGGCGCCAACCGCCCGCCCCGGTCTGCAGGGGGCCAATCTGGTGATCTTTCTCGAGGTACTCACCGACCCCAGAGCGTCAGTCCGACTGCTCGGGTGAGCGAATGTGTACCTGGCACGCATTTGGCACCGCCCCCACCCCCCGCCCACCGCCCTCGGAAAGCCACGTCGGGCCGGGCCCGCCGCGACTTTCCGAGAGGTAGGAGTGATAGATGGCCTAGGAGGCTGATTGAGAAGTGTCGACGGTGCTGGAAGTGATCCGCGTGGCAAGACCCTCCGCGTGGGTCGTCCTCCTTGTGGTGCAGGCGTCTCGCCTGCATGTGCGGCCGGGACGGCCGCACCATGGGGCTTCGCCCTCTGGGCTACGCCCTCACAAGCAAGTGATCATTGCTTGTCACGGCGTAGCCCGAAGGGTGGAGCCGGATGGGACACGCGTCCCACCTGTTGGGCAGATGGCCGGCAATTCCGAGATCCGAAATCCGAAATTCCGCCCCGTGGTAGGGTCTTCGGACGATGACACTCCGAGATGCACCTGTGTCGCGGCGCCGGACGGCGACATCCGTCGACGAGCTTGACGGACTGCTGCGTTCGGCCTTTGGCCATGCGACGTTCCGGCCCCTTCAGGCAGAGGTCTGCCGGGCGGTGACTGATGGCAGTGACGTGCTGCTGGTGATGCCGACCGGCGCCGGCAAGTCGCTCTGTTATCAACTCCCGGGTCTGGCGCGGGCAGGCACGACGCTGGTGATTTCACCTCTCATCGCGCTGATGGAGGACCAGGTGTTGGCGCTCCAGGATCGCGGCATCGCTGCCGAGCGCATCCACTCCGGCCGCGACCGACTGGCCTCGAGGGCAGTGTGCCGCGACTATCTTGACGGCAAGCTCGACTTCCTCTTCATGGCGCCGGAGCGGCTCGCGGTCCCCGGTTTTCCGGAGATGCTCGCGAAACGTCCGCCGGTCCTGATTGCTGTTGACGAGGCCCACTGCATCTCCCACTGGGGCCACGATTTCCGACCCGACTACCGGATGCTGTCGGAGCGTCTGCCGATGCTTCGGCCGGCGCCGGTGATCGCCCTCACGGCCACCGCTACGCCCCTGGTGCAGCGCGACATCATCGAGCAGCTGGCGATACCGGAGGCTGAGAGGTTCATCCACGGCTTTCGCCGCACCAACATCGCCGTCGAGGTCGTGGAGGCGAAGCCGTCCGCACGGGGCGCGCTGGTGCAGCGCGTGCTCGCGGATGCCGGCCGCCGACCCGCAATCGTCTATGCCCCAACCCGGAAGGAGACGGAAGGCCTTTCCGCCGAGCTGAACCAGAACTTCCCGGCGGCGGCGTACCACGCCGGCATGACCGCAGCCAAACGCGACCGGGCCCAGCGAGCATTCCAGGATGGGAGCGTGGAGGTGATCGTCGCCACCATCGCCTTCGGCATGGGCATCGATAAACCAGACATTCGCACCGTCATCCACACCGGCATGCCGGGGACGCTCGAAGGTTACTACCAGGAGATCGGGCGAGCCGGTCGCGACGGCGCCCCGGCGCGCGCCATCCTGCTGTGGTCCTGGGCCGATCGGCGGACGCACGAGTTCTTTCTCGAACGTGACTACCCCGCATCGAGCGTGCTGGCAAAGGTCTATGGTGCGTTGTCCAAGCGGCCCCGACCCTCTGAGGAGCTCCGTGCCGAGCTCGGTCTCGACAATGAGGTCTTCACCACCGCGCTCGAGAAGCTGTGGATTCATCGCGGGGCGGTGGTGGATCCGGAGGAAAACGCCACCCGCGGCCTAGCGGACTGGCGGGCGCCATACGAGGCGCAGCTCGCTCACCGGCGCGAGCAGATCGAGCGGATGACCTCGTTTGCCTCCGATCGGGGATGTCGCATGTTACACCTGGTGGGCCACTTCGGCGACCAGCACGACTCGGGCGAAGGGTGCGGGATCTGTGATCAATGTGTGCCCGATGATTGTCTGGTCAACAGCTTCCGGAAACCGGAGACTGCCGAGATCGAGGTGTTGGCCGCGACCCTCGACCTCCTGCAGGAGCGGGACGGGCTGACCTCGGGTCAGCTCTATTCCCAGGCGGCAGAGGGCAACGGTTTCGACCGCAGGACGTTCGAGCTTCTCATCGACGGACTAGTGCGGGCCGGTCTGGTGGATGTGCTTGCTGACTCCTTCGAAAAGGGCGGGAAAACGATTCGCTTCAAGCGGGTGTGGCTGACCCGTCCGGGGCGTCTTGCCGGGAGGAATGGCGTGGATGGCGTTCTGGTGGTCAAGGAGGTTGCGGCGCCGCCCCGGAAACGACGGACGCGGGCAAAAACCGCTTCGCCTGTGGTCGCCAAGGAACAGACGCCCCTCGACGAGGCCGAGGCGGCGCTCTTCGAAAAGCTCAGGGAGTGGCGCCTCGAAGAGGCACGGCGGCGCCGGGTCCCGGCCTTCCGGATCCTCGGCGATCGCACCCTGGCCGCCATCTGCCGCGCCCGGCCGGTCGACGAGGACGAGCTTCTCGATGTGGCGGGCATCGGCCCTGCGAAGGCGAGCAGCTACGGCAGGAAGATCCTCGCCGTCGTCAATGCCGAACCAGGCAGCGACGACGAGATGGCGAGCTGAGGATTGCCAAGAACGCCGGTCCCGGCGTTCGACAAGCACCACTTCGGCGGCCGAGGCTGAGGGATGAAAATATAATGGTGGAGTAGCATGACCTTATTCTTTCTCCACCTGCACCCTGAGTGGTGGCTTCCCGGATCGGGGGAGCCCCGCCAGCGGCGCACCGGCCGTGCCGCCGTCGAAGATCCAACTCCCGCCGCCGTAGAGGTGGAGACATGAGGTCGCGAGCGTGGGCCAGGGTTATTCGAACAGCATTCGTCGGGGTTGTCCTGCTGGCGCAGCTCATCTTCGTCGGCCGCCTCGTTCGTGATGCCGCCCCCGGTCTTTGGGATTCTCGCTGGGTCCAGGATGATGCCTACATCAGCTTTCGCTACGCCAGGAACCTGGTGGAGGGGAACGGGCTGGTATTCAATTCCGGCGACCGGGTCGAGGGATACACCAACTTCCTGTGGACGATGATGGCCGCCGTTCCGCTGGCGACAGGCGCCACCGATCCACTCCCCGCCATGCACCGCACCGCCCGCATCCTCTGGTTTTCGAGCTACGGACTTCTCCTGGCATTCGGCGGCTATCTCGTTTCTCGAAGGGTCTACACCGCGCCGCTGATTGCCGCACCTCTGCTGGCCCACTGGTCGTTCAACCAGTGGTACCTCAGCGGCATGGAGACCGGGCTGGTGTCCTTCCTCTTCTTGCTCACACTGGTGCTCTTCGCGGTGCAGGATGGGAAGCGGACCCTCCTCGCCGTTCTCTTCGGAACCTGTTGCGTGCTCTTGCTCATGTCACGGCCTGACACCGTCGTCTTTGTGTGGGGTCTTGCACTGGCAATGGTGGTTTGCAACCCGCGCTGGCTGGCCGCTCGTGATTTCTGGAGGCGCTGGGTCCCGTCGTTTCTCCTTCCGGTCGTTGCAATTTACTTGCCCTACACTCTGTGGCGGCTTTGGTATTACGGCAGCTTCCTTCCCAACACCTACTACGCCAAGGCGGCGTACAATCCGGCCTATCAACGGGGTTGGGAGTACCTCACGAAGTACTTCGAGATCTACGATTTTGCGCCCCTTCTCCTGGTTCCTGCGGCGGCCGCCCTGATCACCCACGACCAGGTTCTGCGTCGATTCCTCGCCGGCAGCGTCTTTGGCGGTGCAGCGGTCTTTCTCTACGTGGTTCGCCTCGGCGGTGATTTTATGGAATGGCGGTTCTTGATGCCCATCACGGGCGTTATATTCGCGGCCATTGGAATCGGGTTGTACGTCCTCGCATACGAAATAGCCCGTTGGATTTTTTCCCGGTTCAGCAGGACAAGAGATGCCCGAAATATTTGGCCTGAATTGGTGGCGATTACCTGTGGGGTTGTCTCTGTTTTTTTCGGCCTTTCCTTTTTGAATCACGCGGCGCAGGCCGGACGCCGTCCGGCGCGGCGCGAGGTGATCCTGGGCCAGGAGACGATCCCCTCTCTCGAGAAGTATGCGAGTCCCGACTACTCGTGGGAAGAGATCGGCCGCACCTGCAAGCGACTCTTCCCGGCAGATGCCCGAATCGCCACCACCGCGGCCGGGATGATCCCATACTTCTCGGAGCTTCCGACTCTCGATCTTCACGGCCTCGCAGACCGTGAGATAGCCAGCGAGCGGATCGAGCCCGACACGTCGCGGCGCATGGGTCATGAGCACCAGCTTGGGGACCGGAATGTCATGCGCGAGCGCGGTGTCGAGGTCTATCTGCGGTGGCCACAATTGTGGGACTTTCCGCGAGCGTTGGCTGAGCCCGAAGCGCCCGGGGAAGCCAACGCGAGCATTCGGATGAGCAATGGAAAGTACTTCGAGGTGGTCTTTTTGAATCCCGACCAGGAGTTCGTCAAAGATCTCAGGAACCGGGATGGGGTGGTGTTCAAGGATCTTTCCCGAGTGCTTCCAGACGAGGAGATGGTTGTTTACGCACCCTTGCTGGAAACTCGGCGCGTCATCGACCGGATCGACATCGAAGTTGGTGATTCAGAAGAAGCGCATGATTTCGAGGAGATTTTTGATCCGGAGGCTCCGTGGGGCCACAACTATCACGACAAGGTGCTCGCCTATCTCTCATCAGGCGAGTCCGAGATTCTCAGGGATGAGGGACGGAGGATCTACCACCGGGCGACCTGGGTTGTCAGGGGTGTTTCGGCGGATGCGGACCTGGAAATGGTGGTCCGCCACGATCACACGGCGGGTAGCCGCTACCAGGTGGAGGTGAACGGTCAGGAGAGTCCCCTCGAACTTGTTTTCCCGCGCCTCCGGGAACAGTGGGGGGAGACCCGCCTGGTGATCCCGCGCGAGCTGCTGCGAGACGGTGAGAACAGCTTCGTCATCACCCGCGACCGCAGTGTCGTCGGCACCACCGAGATATTTCACATGTGGTTCCTGCAGGAGAAACCGGTGAGAAGTGCAGGCTAGCGAGGAATCAAGTGTCCCTCGTCCAGCCACTCAACAAGGGTTGCGGCGACCACGGTGTTGCCGTGGGGGGTCAGGTGACAGTGGTCGTAGTAAAGCTTGGTCTGATTGGCCTGCCAGTCGGCTCGAAGCGCCTGGACGAGATCGAAGCAGGGCAGATCAATTGATTCGCACATCGCCGCAAAGCTCCTCTGCGGTCCGAAATCTTCGACGGTTCCCTTGACCTGGATGTGAACGGGAAACAAAAACGCGGCGATTTTCTGTTCCCGCTGCCGCGCAGCCAGCGTGAGCGTTCGCATGATTCGCTCCAGGATCGCCCATGACTGAGGGTTCCAGGCGATTCCGAAATCCATGGAAGCGTTGTAGATCTCGAAGTCGAATGCATCCTGGTCATTCCACATGTCACCGGTTTTCAGTCGCCGATCACCCTGAAAGTCCTCTCGCCACCCGGGGTCGATCTCGGGGATGACCTCGTTCGACCACAGGCTGATGCGGAGGACCTCGACGCGGTTGACAAGCCAGCTCAGGAACCGGCTCGATGCGTAGGGCTCGGGTAGAGACCGGGCGTAAAAGCGACCGCCGCTCTGGGAATCGTTGAGGTACATGCCGACGAGAATGAGGTCGGCATCCACGGCATCGCAGATTTCGAGATAGTGGTAGAGCTCGTCCGATGCACCTGCGCCCGGAAGCCCTGCATTGATCACAGTCACTCTCGGTCGACGGCCATCGAGACGGCTTTCGAGCTGGGCGGTGTAGGTCTCTTCAAACGGCACATAGTCGCCGAAAGTGATCGAATCGCCGAGCACCAACACTCGGAACTCGTCGTCGGACTTGGGCCCGAGCTCAGGATGGCGTAGTCCAAGCGAGTTGGTCTCGATCACCACGTCGCGGTGACTCAAAGTGTGGTTGTGGATCGTCGCGCGAACCGCGGGATAGAGCCGTACACCCTCGTGGCCGGACCAGTCGATGACCACGTCGATGCCACGTTCCTGCTCCCGCTCCTCCACCGGCCCCGGCCGGCTGCGTCTGGTGGTGGAGGACTCCACCTCGACAAGCTGCTGCACCGGCAGCAACAGCCGCGCAACGCCCTCCGCCAAGAGCCCCGTCGCCACCAGCGACAGTACGGCAAGGCCGATCTTCACCCAGATCCTTGGAGAGCTTTTTCGATCCGCACCGTCGGAATCATGACTCATGGTTTTTGTTTCTCCCGAAAAAATCATTCCATAGAGTTCTTCCGACGGTCAACCGAATCCTGCCGGTCCATACCGCTGCCGGTCATGGTGAATATACTCGTTTCGCGTGCGTTCCTGTTCTTCTCGGGCGCCGCGCAAGTAGATTGGGAATGATCGTTTGCGAGGGCGGGTTCTTGCAATAGTTGTGGATTTGATCAATAATATTTGTGATTCTGATTACGTTTCGCGACACGCCCGTGACGTACACTGCAAGGGTGAGCGACCTGTACGGCACCTGCGGGTGAATCTCGAGTTGACTGGGGGCGCGGATGTTTGAAGGAAGATTGGATCGGCGGTACACGATGCATAGGGCACGAGGATTCTCGATTGTAGCGGTATTCCTGGCAGTAGCGCTCTTCTGCGTCACATCGGCCATGGCTGGAACGCTGGACGTCACAATTGGCGCCAGGTACGTGGGCGACTACGGGCTCGAGATCGTCGTCGATGACCAGAGCCCCACCTATGTCCAGGACGACACGCCGGCTGACGAGATGCGATATCGTGTCAGGTTTTACGTTCGACTGAACCCCCTGGCAATGACGGCCACGGACGAGTTCGACCTCTTCACCGGGTTTGCCCTTGACACCACGCCGGTGTTGCGCCTCACGGTCTACAATGACGGCACCGATCACATGCTTCGTTTCGTCACCCGTGAGGACGGCGGAGGCGACACCACACCGGGCGCCGGGATCGTGCTGGCCAACGGCTGGCGTGCTATCGAGATCGACTGGCAGGCCTCGACGGCCCCCGGCGCAGATGATGGCTTTCTCGATCTGTGGGTCGACGGCCACCCCCAGACGGGTCTTGCCGCCCTCGACAACGACACCATGAGCATCGACAACGTGCGCTGGGGTGCGATCGATAGTATCGACGTCGGAACCAACGGCAGCTTCTACCTGGACGCCTTCGAGTCGCGCCGGGCGGGCTACATCGGCCTCGATCCGGTATTTGGCGACGTGCCCATCGGCCACATCTTTCAGAACTTCATCCTTGCCATCTACAACGCTGGCGTGACCGCGGGCTGCGGCGGCGGGAATTACTGTCTCGATGCCCCCAACACCCGCTCGCAGATGGCGGTCTTTCTGCTCAAGGCGAAATACGGGGGCGACCATATCCCTCCCACGTGCACGGGGGTCTTCAACGATGTTTCCTGTCCCGGAGCCTTCGCCGTGGACTGGATCGAGGAGCTGGCGGCCGAAGGGATCACGGCAGGCTGCGGGGGCGGCAACTACTGCCCTGACGCCACGACAACCCGCTCTCAGATGGCAGTCTTCCTGCTCAAGGCAAGCCAAGGAAGCGGCTACACACCGCCTTCATGCGTCGGGACCTTCGACGACGTCCCCTGCCCGGGGGGATTTGCCGTGGACTGGATCGAAGATTTGTTCAACCGTGGCGTCACCGCCGGCTGTGGCGGCAGCAACTACTGCCCCGACGATCAGGTCACCCGCGGCGAGATGGCGGTCTTCCTCTCCAAGACCTTCTTGCTGCCGGTGCCGATGTTTTAGCCTATTCTCACCCGATACTCCGGCGAGGAATGCGGGTTAAGGCCCGTAGAGCGTGAGAGAGAATGCGCGCTGGAGAAAGATCGCCATCTCGGCCCGCGACAGGAGGCTTTGCGGACAGTAGTTGTCGTTGCCGCATCCCGAAGTGACCCCTTCCGCCGCGATGTAGTGGATTGCAGGGCACCCGGTGTCTTCCGGCGGTACGTCGAGGAAGACCGATGTTCCCCCCGGCGAGCAGTCATAGCTACCCAAGCCGGGGACGACGCCGGTGGTTGGCACCGGGTTGTCACCCACCATCGCCTTGGTCAGGAAGACGGCCATCTGCCAACGGTCGACGAAGCTCGCGGGACAATAAAAACTGCCGCCGCAGCCGACCGTGATCTGCTGGCCGGCTATGAAGTGAATCGAGGCGCACCCGGAATCACCCGGCGGCACGTCTAGAAAGACCGATGTTCCACCCGGCGAGCAGTCGTAGCCGCCCATGCCGGGCACGGTTCCGATAGCCGGAGGTTGGGCGCCATCGAGGATCGATTTGGCCAGAAAGGGCGCCATCTGCCAGCGCGTGATGGTGGCTTCCGGGCAGAAAAGCTCACCCCCGCAGCCGGCGGTGATCCCGTGGTGGAAGATGGTCTCGATGAAGGCGTAGGCCCAGTAGTCCGCCGCCACGTCGGTAAAGCTTTCACCTACGTGCAATAGCCACTGAATGCTCTCGCCACTGCTGAGCTCCTCGGTGATGGTGGCATCGTGATGGCCGGCGGGGCGCATCGAGCTGATGCGCGCGGAGTAACAGTCGTCGAGATCGGCGCACGAGGCTTCGCCGCCCGCTGGAATCGACCCATAGGTGGCGGTGCTCTTGGCCGGCAGGATGCCGGAGCTCGAGGTCAAGCTTCCGGTCAGGGCCGGCGTTGGGTAGCTGCCCGGGTTGAACCACGTGGGGGCCGCGCGGAAGGTCTCGCCGGTCTCGAGAACGGTGTTGCCGTTGCCCAAGACCTCGATGATGTCGAGGGCCGTTGGCTCGAGCGACACGTCCTCGGTGAGGGCTTCCTTGACGTCCACCAGGCCGTAACCCCAGGAATTATTGGGACCGTTGACGTAGTCGCCGCCGCAGCCCTCGACCACCGAGGTGAGGCGCAGAGCGCTGTCGTTGATCAGCCCCTCGGTGGCGGTCTGATTATTTCTGATCTCCGGTTTGGCTGACCACAACAGTGCCACCGCGCCCGCGATATGCGGGCCTGCCATGCTGGTCCCCTGCCAGCACGAGTATCCTCCGCCGGGCACCGAGGAGCAGACATCCACCCCCGGCGCCGAGATATCGGGTTTCATTAAATTCGGGTCGCCGAGGTTGTTGGAGGCCGGCCCTCGGCTGGAGAACCCCGCCAAACCGTTGGAGGAGTTGGTGGCCGCCACCGAGTACGAGGCATCGTACAGCGCCGGCGGGTCGTCCACCGAGCCACAGCTCGAGCCGGCGTTGCCCGCCGAGACCACGGTCATGATGCCGGCCGCGCGCTGCGCCTGGACGGCGCTCTGCAGCGTATCCCAGGAGCATCCTTCGGACGGCGGGCAGCCCCACGAGTTGTTGGTGACATCGGGCGCCTTGGCCGGGTCGCCCTGCGCAGGCGTGCCGCCAATTGGATAGGGAGCCAGGAAGAACTCGAAGCACTCGAGGTAGGTTGCGGGCGTTCCGTTGCCGCTGTCCATGTTGCGGCAGGCGATCCACTCGGCGCCCGGGGCCATGCCGATCTGGTTCGAGCCCCCGTCGTCGCCGGTGACGGTGCCGATGGTGTGGGTGCCGTGCCCGTGATCGTCACACGGTTCGACCGAGTCGTCGCCACAGGGATTGCCGGGCGATCCGTGCACCGAGTCGTGCCAGTTGTAGTCGTGGTTGGCCGAGGAGCCATTCCAGCCCCGGTACTGGTTCTTGATGGCCGGATGGTCCCAGTCGACGCCGGTGTCCTGGCCCCCGACGACGATCCCCTGGCCGGTGAAACCCATCGCCCAGACCTCCGGGGCCCTGGTGCGCGCGATGCCCCACTCGATCGCATCGGGGCTGGCGGTTTCAGCTATCTGAGCGGGCTCGGGGAGATCGTTGTGAATGACCGGGTTGCCCTCGATCCTCAGGACGTCGGGGCGCTGCGCAAGTTCATCGACCAACGCACGGTCGCCGCGTATCAGGATTACGTTGACGATGTAGAACGGCTGGTACCACACACCATTCTCTTCCAGCCATGTGCGCAGGGGTGCCTGGCTGCGCTGGGCTGTCTGCCAGAGGGAGTCGCGAACGAAGCGCCCGCGCTCCGCCTTGGTCGCCAGGACGGTAGCCGGCGCCAGGTCGGTGGTCTCGCGGAGCACGACGAAGAACTCGGCGGATTCGCCGGCCGCGGTATGGCCGAGCACCCAGGGGCGCACCTCGGCCCGTGGCGGGCTGCCGGCGGCCACCGGAAGGGCGACGCCGATCACCATGGTCAACACTACGATCACAGAACAGGAAACGGTACGAGCTTTCATTGCGGCGGATCCTCCAGCCTGATTGTCATGTCGCATTTGTTTGGAAAATGGTCAACGGACCAGAATCGCACAGACAATCCTACCCACTGTGCACAAAACGGTCAACACGGTGCCTGTTTCCAGCAAGAAAAAACGGCGCGCCGAGGCGCGCCGTTTTCTTGTTAACGATAAATTCCCTAGGGGTTGAAAGGATCCCAGTGAAGGCCGAGAGCTTTCGTCAGGAAGACGGCCATCTGACTTCGGTTGAGCGGATCGTCGGGGCAGAAGTTGCCACCGCCGCAGCCGGCGGTGATGCCGGAGGCCGCGAGCGCCTCGACGAATTGGAAGGCCCAGTGGCCGGTGGGAACATCCCCAAAGGTGGCGGAGGCGGGCGCCGGACTGGGCTGTCGCTTCCACAACACGCGGACGCCGTAAGCACACTTGTTGGTGCCTGATGTGCCGCCGAGATAGAGGTTCCAGTTCACGGTTTCTATCGTGCCGTCGGTGTCGATATCCTGACGTTTCATGACGGTTTCTCCGCCAATACTCACTGCCTCGTAAAAGCCGGCCGGGGTGCCGGTGGGTCCGCCGCTCCAGTTGCAGTCACCCGAGCCGTTTTCACCGGTTCCAGCATCGATCCAGGTGCGGCAAAGCCAAATCGTCATGTCACCGGTTGTAGTGTCATTCCCGTAAAACTCGACCCAATCGATCCGGGAGCCGTTCGGGATATCGATGTTAGCAAACATGAATGAGTCGCCTGAACCCGTCTGGTAAAAACAGTTATTGGTGATATCCATCGCGACTTCGCGTGTGCTGCTCCGTTCTGAAAAATCTGCGGCTCGAAACCACGTCAACGACCAATCCGACGATCCGTAAATGTCTGGGCCTCCAGTTTCCGGCCCAATCGCCGGGCTCGCCTGTTCCGCAACGGGCACCAGATATCCCTGCGGAGACATGACATACGATTCCTGGGCTGAGACTGTCACAGTCAAAGCCAAGACAGCGATAATCAACATAATACCCCTGACACTTCTCATAGAGCCCTCTCCTTTCATTATCGCGACACAATCTCGATATCTCATTGTAGAATAGGCAACCTCGTTTTGCAACCCGCAGATTGAGATTCATGGCTGATATTTCGTGTCAGCCCTCATCCCGTCCTTTGGGTTCCCGGACATCGCGCGGTGCGGCTTATTCGGGCTCTTTTGGCTGCGCGGACTCCGCGGCTCCACAACGATCTTCAAGTTCGGTTCCTGAGACCATTTGCATCGCGCTGGTATGCCCGGCTTTTGCCGCTCTGCAATACCATTTCTCCGCTTCCTGCCAGTCCTTGCCGACTCCGAAGCCGTTGGCGTAGAGATTACCGATCGCAAACATGGCATTGCTATTCCCGCCGCCGGCGGCCTTGCGGTACCACTCGATGCCCTTGCCGTAGTCCTGGGTGGTACCATGGCCGGAGTCGTACATGACACCGAGGGCGTACTGGGCCTCGACGTGGCCTTGCTCGGCGGCCTCGGTGGTCCAGCGGAAGGCCTGATCGAGGTCGCGCTCCACCCCCCGGCCGGAAGAGTAGAGAAAACCGAGAGCGTACTGGGCCTGCGGAAAACCTGTTTCGGCAGCTCTTTCATACAATTTGGCTGCCTCCGCCTCGTCCTTCTCGACACCCAGGCCGTGCTCGTAGAGATAGCCGAGGTCGTACTGGGCGCGCGAGAAGCCTTGCTCGGCGGCTTTGCGAAACCACTCGGCGGCCTGAGCCTCGTCCTTGTCGAGGCCGGCCAAGCCGGTGGCATACGCCGCGCCCAGATCATACTGAGCCTTTGGATAACCAAACTCGGCAGCAGCACGGATCTTCTCGAGCGCTGCGGGCGAATCCGCCTCGAGACCGCGTGCCGGATTGAAGGTCCCAAGAGCGTAAATGGCATCGAGATGAGACTGATCGGCTGCGGCGCGCAGCCATCGAATCCCGACCGCAGGGTCCTTGGCGACGCCTTCACCGCGGAGATACATGATTCCGAGGGCGTACTGTGCGTCGGGGTGGCCGCTCTCCGCCGCCTGCTCGAGCCAGGAGGTTCCTTCCTCCACGTCCGTTTCGACTCCGATGCCTTGCATCAGGAAGAGGGCGTACGAGTACTCCGCCGGCGGCCATTCCTGCGCCGCCGACTTGCCGATCCACTTCGCGGCCTCGGCTGGGTCCTTTTCGACGCCTTTCCCCTGGAGATAGGCAAGACCCAGGTTGTACTGCGCCTTTGCGTGTCCAAGCGAGGCGGCCTTGCGGTACCAATTGAAGGCGATCTCGGGGTCCTGTCCGACCCCCTCGCCGCGGGCGTACATGACTCCGAGGTAGTACTGGGCCTCGGTGCTGCCGGCCTCGGCGGCCGGGCGCCAGGCATCGAGCGCTGCCGCAAAGTTGCTGGCCTCGTAGGCCTCGAGTCCGAGTTGGAGCTCGGTTTCCAGGTCCGCCGCCGCAATGCTGGGGGCTACAAGGAGGGCTATGAGGAGCCCGACGATCAGAATCTCAGTGGGTTTGTGCATGGCGTGGCGCCTCCGTTTCTCGGATCATCGGAAGGATACACGAGTCCGACGGGCCTGTGATCCGCAGAAAGTGATAGTCCGCACATTCCGACAACAAGTCATGGTTTATGCTTGAGTTGGGTGTTCATCACCCGTGCACAATGGGAGGGCGGCTCCCGACGCGAGTGCAGCGAAGGTCGGGGAACAAGGGGGTCGCGATGCGAAAGACACGTTCAGCCCGCCGGATTATCCTCCTAGCCGTCACCTTGGCGGTCATTCTCATCGGATCGGCAGCTCATACGGGCGCCCAGGATTCGACCGGCCTCGAGGGTACGGTCGAGGGGGTGCTCTCTTTGATCTGGGGTGACGGTTCGCCCGACGCTCCACAGTCGATCGGACCGGTTCCGGTGATCATTGACGACTCCGGCCGCTCGGTGGAGCTCCTCCTCGACGACGAGCAGGTAGCCCCTCATGGTGGCCTCCTGACGCTCAACGGCCGGCGGGTCGTGGTGCATGGTTCGTGGACGTCGCAGCCGGCGACCGCATCGTCTGGAATCGTACTCGCGGTGACATCGATAACGATCCCGGACGCCGCAGCGCCGAACGCGATGGCTGCGGTTACGGGCTCGCAGCCGTGGGTCTCGATCATGTGCAAGTTTGCGGATGTATCGGCTGAGCCGAAGAACCTGGCATACTTCCAGAACATGTACAGCAGCAGCTATCCCGGGCTCGACCATTACTGGCGCGCGCTCTCATACGACAACATCAACGTTGTCGGCAGCGGCGCACATGGGTGGTACACGCTGCCCAACAACAAGGAGTACTACGTCCCGGGCGGTACCGCGGATCTTACCCGGATGTACAATGACTGCTACGCGGTGGCGGATTCTGATGTCAATTTCTCGAACTATGTCGGGATCAACCTCATGTTCAACGACACCTTCGGGTGCTGCGCGTGGGGAGGGTCGCGAGGCGGTTGGCGGGTCACGTGGGAACCACCTTGGGGCTACGGCAACGTCACGGTCATGTCGCACGAGATGGGCCACGGCTTCGGGTTGCCGCACTCGGCCTACTTCGATGGTTCGTCGAATGGTCCATATCCCTACAACAACGCATGGGATGTGATGAGCGACACCTGGTCCTACACTGTGAGCGACCCTACCTACGGCCAGGTCGGGCAGCACACCATCACCCACCACAAGGACACGCTGCTCGGCTGGCTGCGGGCGCCGGAAAGATTGACGGTCAGCGGCAACGACTCGACCACGACGGCACTCGAGCGAATCGCCCTGCCCTACACTCCGGGGCCGAAGATGGTGAAGGTGCCGATCGGCGGCTCGACCACGCGCTTCTACACCGTCGAAGCACGGCGACGGGCCGGCTACGACATGAGCACACCGACCGACGGGGTGATCATCCACGAGGTCGACACCGGCCGGAGTGTCGACGCCTATGTTCAGGGTACGAACGGTAATCACGGTGCGGTGTGGTCGCCGGGCGAACTCTTCCGGGATGCCGCAAACGACATCGGCATCGCCGTCACCGGCAACGTCGGTAATGGCTTCGAGGTGGCGGTGGGCAACGGCTCGCCGATGGCCGCATCCTACCCCGAGGTGGATGCCCACTCGGGGACGGGTACGTCCTCGAACCTCAACGGCGTCTTCGAGCCCGGCGAGAGCATCCTCTTCGAGCCGGCGTGGACCAATGTGTCCACCGGGACCCTGGCGCCGGACGGCTCGTCGAGCGGCTTCACCGGTCCCGGAGGGGCCTCATACTCCATCAACGATGGTGTCGCGGATTATGGCTCGATAGCATCGGTTGCCACGGCGAGCTGCTCGGATACCGGGAACTGTTACAGGCTGACCGTTTCCGATCCCGCGTCGCGGCCCTCGCTGCACTGGGACGCCACCGTCACGGAAAATCTCACCTCGGGATCGGGCACGAAGACCTGGACCCTGCACATCGGTTCGAGCTTCAGCGACGTTCCTACCGGGCACTGGGCCTACCAGTTCATCGAGGCCCTGTTCCACAGCGGGATAACGGCCGGCTGCGGTGGCAGCTCCTTCTGTCCCGGCGCCGCGATCACGCGCTGGCAGATGGCGCCATTCCTGGCAAAGGGCCTGACCGGAGGAAACATACCGACAACCGGAACCGTGGAGGGCCGTGGGAGCTACAACTGCGTTTCTTGGGGGAACTCCGTATTCAGCGACGTGCCTCCCGGTGACGCAGCGTGCTCGGCCATCCACTACATCGCGAGCCGCAAGATCACCGCTGGATGTGGCGGTTCTCTGTACTGTCCTGGAAACACGGTGAACCGTTGGGAAATGGCGGTCTTCCTTGCCAAGTCGATGGCCGGAACCGGAGTGCCGGTGAACGGCACGGTTCCGGGGAAGGGATCGTACAACTGCGTAGCCGGGGGAACCTCGGTGTTCTCGGATGTTCCCGCCGGCGATGCGGGTTGCAAGTTCATCCACTTCATCGCTGCGCAGGGGGTGACGGCGGGTTGTGGAGGGGCGACCTACTGTCCCTGGAACATCGTCAGCCGAGACCAGATGGCCATCTTCATGACACGGGCGTTCGGGCTGACTCTCTACTCGCCGTAAAATCGAAATCGGCCCGTCCGCCACCAGTTTTCGGAGAGCCAGGCTTTGACATTGGGAGGTTCCCCGTGTCAAACTTTTTATGTAGTATTAACGGACTAGGAGAGGTTCTCTCGACTAACGTAGAGACAGGCGACGGGTTTTGGCCGTCGCGGGAAAGGAGAGTGGTTCATGAGACACATTCGTTTTGCGTGGGCTGTCGGGATCGTCGTGAGTATCTTGTTGCTGATTTTGCAACCGGTTGCTGCACAAGGATGCGTGAGCGACGACGCCGGAAACTGTGTCGCGTCGGAGCCAGCGCTTCCGGGGTTCGGGTTCGGTTCCTCCCTGCCGGAACGGAACGCTCCGGATGGCTATGGCATCAGCGGTTGGGGTGTCCACACCACCGACTGCCACGCTTTCCACGGGTACAACGGCGCGGACTACACGTCCTGGGCGGCCGGTTACTGCGGCGCCAACACCGCCACGTGGAACTTCTTCGACTCCGGTGTCCAGCTCCCGACGGGCGCAATCGTGTACGGGATGACGCCCTACTACTATGACAACGACGCTGGGGCCGGAATCACCTACTTCTTGTTTCGGACCAAGAGAGACGGGGTCACCTTTACTACGGATACGCTTTGGACGCATAGTTCAACTGGCACCCCCGCGATCTACGCCGTGTACGGGGCTTTGGCAACCCCGTACGTGTGGAAGAACTCAGACGTCCCAGCTGGTCAGATCTGGACCTACTGGCTCCGCGCCTACGATGGCAGCCTTGGCGACTCGACCACGGGATTCGGTGGAGTCAGCATCTGGTACAAACTCCAAATCTCACCCGCGCCGGGGACTGCGACCTTCAGCGATGTGCCGGTCGGCGCCTTCGGCTTCCAGCACGTCGAGGCTCTGGTGGCCTCGGGGATCACCGCCGGTTGCGGCGGCGGCAATTTCTGCCCCAACGACACCCTCACCCGCGTCCAAATGGCGATATTCCTCGCCAAGGCCCTCGGCCTCCACTGGCCGGACGCCTAGGGAAAACTGAGGTTGACCGTTGCCGGCGCCTGCTGGTATCGGCACCGAGAAATGAAGAGCGGCGGCCCGGCATATGCCGGGCCGTTTCTTCAATTGGGGGGTAGGTGACCGCCCTACTCGAGTTCCGGCTCTTACGCACCCGTGTTAGGCTGAGGTCGAACGAAAGGGGATCCCTCCTGTGTGGCCCCGCGTGTCAACCCCCAACGTTTCTCTACTCGGTGGGTGTAGCTCCCCGGACCGTTTCGACGGGCCGTTGACGATCGGAGGGCCCATGTCCGCATTCAAGGCGGCTGATGGCTATGTTGCGGCTTCGGGTCGTGGTGACCGCGAACGACCTCCATGCCGAAACGCGTGACGATGGACGATGACCATCAACCGTGCTGCCTCGATCTCGGCTGCGGGACATCTCCGCTGCCCAATTTTGTCGGCGTCGATCGGTTTCCCCTGGCCGGTGTCCGCGTGGTCGCGGACCTCGACCGGCTGCCTCTGCCCTTTGTGGATAGTTGTGCAGACGCCATTTACGCCTGTCACTCGCTGGAGCACGTCGACGACCTCCTGGGTGTCATGGAAGAGATCTGGCGTATCGGGAAATCCGGTGCGCGGGTGGTGATCGTCGCTCCTTACGGGGCACAAGGTCTTAACCTCGCCAACCCGTATCACACGCAATATTTCAACGAGCACAGCCCGCGTTTCTGGACCAGCGCATTCGAGTGCAACGTCCCACCGGTGGAGTATCACCATCCGCCACACGGCACCTCGTGGGGTCTGAGTCTCAGCGACCACAGTCACGCGAAGCTCGACCTGCGGTGTCAGCGGATCGAGTTCCTACACTTCGACGAGTATCGCAACCTGTCACCGGCGAAACAGCGCTACCTGCGTCGCAGGCATCACGACGTCTGCGACCAGATCATCTACGAACTGGTGGTTCACAAGTCGAACGCTGGTGGCGGCGCCGAGGAGTCCGTCGAGATCAGATTCCCGCCGTGGCTCGATGCCCGGCGTGGCGCGCTGCAGCCGCCATGGAGAGGTCACCTGGGACGCTGGTGGCGGGCGCTGCGAACCCGGCTGCATCCCTGAAGGTCGGTTCGGCCGAAGATGAGCATGCCGCACGCGTCGGCGATCTGCTCACCAGAAGCGAGACTGAAGGTGGGCCAAGGCCCACCCTACGTCGCGCCCACAAGCCGAGCGGGCTGGTAGGGTGGGCTTCAGCCCACCTTCAGAGCCGTTCTCGTGTCGTTGGCGACGTGGGACGGTATGTCGTCGGAGGCGGACCGAAAGCACAGTATTCGACTGGCCTCCTCCCCGTCGACCGGATTCTCGCCTACGATGTGGCGGACGAGGTTGGTTCGGGCCACCAACACCCGCCAAACCAGGAATCCAACGGACGTCGTCCGAACCTCCCGGATGGCAGAAGGATTCAGGTTATCATTGGCAGCTGGAGGAATCCTCGATTGATCCACTCACTCGTGGCATTACCGACCGACACATGAGCAACCCCCGGATCTTCATCACCGGTTACTACGGATTCCGCAACCTCGGAGACGAGGCCGTACTCGAGGCGATTCTCGGCGATTTCCGAGGACGAGTGGCCGATCCGATCTTCATAGTCACCTCCGGCGACCCCGGGCGGACCCGCGCAGATCACGGGGTCGAGGCAGTTCATTGGCGGGATGTGCCGGCCATTGTCGCGGCCGTCAGCGATGCCGACCTCGTGGTGATCGGAGGCGGTGGGCTGTTCCACGACCACTGGGGAATCGATCCCGACAGCCTTCTCGCGCGCCACTACTACGGGATCCCCTTCTTCGCCACCCCCGCGATCCTCGCGGCCCTCCAGGACACGCCCATATTGATCTACGGCGTCGGCGTCGGACCACTCTTTTCCGATGAGGCCAGGTCAATGACCCGCGCGGTCTTCGACCTGGCTTGGGCCGCCACGGTTCGCGACGAGGAGTCGCTAGAGGAGGCCGAACGGCTGGGCCTGAGCAGAGGCCGTGTCGAGCTGGCCGCGGATCCGGCATTCGCCCTGCCCCCGCCCTCCGAGGCCGACATCCGCGCCGCCGAGGCCAAGATCGGGACCGCCGCTTCCCCGGGCCCTCCCCTGCTTGGCGTATGCGTTCGCGGATGGGATCTCGGTGTGGCGGAGGAGACGTGGTTGGCCGCGGTCGCGGGAGGCGCCCAGGCTTTCCTCGACGAGCACGGCGGTGGCCTGGTGGCGGTGCCGTTTCAGGACCTCGAAGAGGATCTCGGCGACGATGCGGACGTGGCTCGGCGCCTCGTGGAGGCCATCGGGAAACCCGAGCGAGCAGTTGTCACTCGGGTGCCTGAAACGCCCGCAGAGGCGCTCGCCCTGCTCGGGCGGTGCGACCTGGTAGTCGGGATGCGCCTGCACTCGGTCCTCTTCGCGGCCCTGTCCGGCGTGCCCGTGGTAGCGCTTTCTTACGACCCGAAGGTGGAACGTCTCATGTCCAGGCTCGACTCGGCTGAACTCTCCCTTCAGCTGACCGAGGTGACCGCCGAGACGCTGCACAGGCGCATGAATGCCGCCTACTCGGGGCGCGTGGAGACCGCCCAACGGCTGGCAGGTGCGGCCGCGTCCCTCGCCGCTTCAGCGGGGCGTTCGGCGGACCTCGCGGCTGCTTTGCTCGAGGGGCGCGGCAGCCGACCGGCACCGCAGCCGGAAACCCGGGAGGTGATCGAAAAGGCGCTCCTCGGGGCCGTTCTGCGGGCCGATAAGAAGGGTCAGGAGGCGACCAAACTGGTGACCCATCGGGACTGGCTCATCAAGGAGCGCAACACGCTCGAGGGCGCCGTGAAGGAGGTCTCCGCCGAAAGGGACGGTTTCCGCACCGAGCGCGACGGCATCCGTGCGGAGCGGGACGACCTCCTGGCCGAACGGAACGAGCTGGCGACCGCCGCCGAAGGGCTCGAAAACGCCTTCGCCGAGCTCCAGCGCGACCACCAGGAGCTTGCGGATGGTCACTCCCGTCTCGCAGAGGTTCATCGGCAGATCACGACCAGCCGCGCCTACGGCCTGATGGCCTCCTGGTGGGGCATCCGGGACCGGGCGCGATCGGCTCTTCGCTTTTCCAGTCGCTCGGGCACTGACGGCGAGGCTCCCGAAAAGCGGGCTCGCCGTGGCGGCCCGGGGGGCCGCTCCACCTCGATGACGTGGCATGCCTACGCCTTCGACCGCTTCAAGAGGGAGCGCGCGGCGGTCGCCGGCAAGAGCCTGGCCGCGGTCGGTTCGCCGGGTGTCCGGGGCCTGGTGTCGGTCGTGCTGCCGGTTTTCAACGGCGCCGAGATGGTCCGCGAGTCCCTGGACAGCATCCTCGGCCAGACCTACGCCGACTTCGAGGTCATAGCCATCGACGACGGATCCACCGACCGGACGGGTGAGATTCTGGAGGACTACGCCGGCCGGGACGACCGCATCCGGGTTGTGCATCAGGAAAACAGAAAGATTCCGAGAACCCTCTCCCGCGGCTTTCGGATGGCGCGCGGCGAGTTCTTCACCTGGACCAGTGCCGACAATCGCTTCAAGCCGGAGTTCCTCGAAAAGATGGTGGCCTGCTTCGACAGGCACCCAGGCTGGGATCTCATCTACGCGAACGTCGACATCATCGGCGAGGATGGTTCGCCGCTTCGCAACTCCGACTGGTACCGGGGCTACCAGAGGCCCGAGGGGAGCGAGCACGTTTACCTGCCCTCCGATCCGTCGGAGCTCAACGTCTGGCCCAACAACCTCGTCGGCGCGGCCTTCCTCTACCGCAGCCGGGTTGCCTGGCTGCTCGGCGACTACAGCCCGCTCCGGTTCACCACCGAAGACTACGACTACTGGATGCGGGTGAACTCGGCCCTCACTCTTCGCCACGCGGACTTCTCGGAGCCAGTCTACGACTACCGGTTCCACTCCTCGTCGCTCACCGCTCGGGATGAGGAGCTGGGAATCACGAGCGGGCGCGACGAGCTCATGGTCTTTGACGATTTCCGCCGCGACTTCCTGCTCACACCTGTCCTGTGGCAGATCGAGGGCGTGGGCGACGGCGCCCGCCCGCTGGTCGAGGAGCTCTCAGAGCGCGTGCGGGCGGCGAAGCACATGCTGATGGAATCGGACCGGGCCGATCTCGAATCCTGGCCCCGGCTCTTCCTGACTTCGGTAGCGGTTCGGATCGTCGCCAACGGCGAAGCGGCGGGGAGACCGCCGGAGGCGTGTCCCCCGGGATGCCTGAAGGTCCTCGCGGTGACGGGCGATGGGAATCTGCCGGCGGTGGACGAAGGCGCGAGTGAGGGGTGGGACCTCTGCCTGCGGGTCGGCGGCAACGACGACGGGCCGGTTCATCCCTACCGCGAATGGCTACCGGTCGACGACGTCGACGCGCTCTTCCAAGCGGCCGAGATCAGAGCCCGCTCCGAGCAGTTGCGCGCAGTTGAGGAGGCCATCGACGAGAGCGGATCCCCGGCCCCCCTCGACGCCACGATCGTCATCTGCACCCACAAGGCCATCGGGCCTCTGCGACCTTCGGTGCTCGCGGCGGTGCGCCAGGACTACGAACCGGAGCGATACGAGGTCCTCCTCGTCAATAACAATCCCGACGACGAGAGCCTCGGGGCCGAGATCGAGGCGTTGCGCCGGGAAGCGGAGGGCGAGCGGCCGGGCATCCTGAGGGTCGTCCACTGCCCGATCCCGGGCCTGTCCCACGCCAGGAACGCCGCCATCGGGAACGCAGGCGGAGACCTCCTCCTTTTCCTCGACGATGACGCGGTCGCCCGAGAGACCTTCGTGCCGGAGGCTGTCCGGCTTTTCCGAGAGCACGGCGAGGCCGGTATCATCGGTGGCCACATTCGCCTCGTTCCTCCCGAGAAGAAGCCCGACGTTCTCCAGCCGGGGTGGGAGCGCTACTGGAGCCAGCGGATTACCAGTGCCACCGCCTACCACGAGGTCGAGGAGTGGTGGGAGTGGCCGTGGGGGGCGAGCTGGTGCGCCCGCCGCGGCGTCCTCCTGGCGATCGGTGGCTTTCGCAGCCGATACGGGCGGGTGGGCAACGACTTCTCCGGTGGCGAGGAGGTCATCGCCGCCAGCCTCGCGCAAAAGCTCGGATCCCGCATCGCGGTGGCCCCGGAGCTCGAGGTGGAGCACCACGTCGTGGACTCCCGTTACACCTGGCGCCACGTACGGCAGACGATTGTTTCCGGCACCCTGGTGAACTACCAGGCCCAGCGGGATCTCTACCTTCCGATGTGTGGGGGGCCCTGGTCGACGCTGAATAACATCCTCAGTCCGTCGTACGATCGCACGGTCGGCGCCGACTCCCTGAGGGCTAGGCTACGCCACTGGTCGTACCGCAAAGAGGCATGGATGCGGCTCCTCGTCCGGCAGGTGAAAGATAGATCCGGACGGGCCCGTCGACCGTTGGCGGCTTCCAACGACTGAGGACGCTCTACCAACCGACGCCTGACCCGCCTATTTCCTCAGATATTCGTCGAGCCGAAAGCGATGGACGATGTCCTCGACGGCGTCGGCTTCAGCACTGCTGAGAACGCTCTTCCAGGAGGTGGTTGGGTCGTATGCCTCTTCGCCGTCTCTTTTTCCCGCCATGAATGATCTCCGACGGAGTTGGGCGTGAACCTCGTCGGTGACCGGTAGCTGGATCTTCGGTGCAAGCCTCCCGAAAACTCCCTCGGGATCCTCGCACAGCTCCTCGTACACCACCAGGTGGAGCCGATCGAAAGAGCCGAGCTGCTTTGGAATGGAGTTCAGTATGCCCCAAAAAACTGCTTTCGCTTCAACCTCGGTCAGCTCGCGATCTGCAAGGTCGGAGACGCCGGGGAGGTTGGAGAAGAACGGCTCGGCAAAGCGCGGATCACGAATCAGCGATCGAACCCATTTTTCGGGAACGAACCACTCCTGTTCCTGCATAGAAGCGACCACCGACAACGGGTTGCGGATGATGAACAGCGGGTGGATCAAATAGTGCTCGAGAATCCAGTCGATCATCAGGTTGGCCCGGATGAACTTGACGACCTTTCTCGGTGCGCCCGAGTTCTGTCGAATGGTCCACTCATTCCTCAGGCTGCCATTCATGATTTCGGAAAAGGTCTCTTGCCATGGGAAGTGATCTCCCTTTCTGTAGAAAAGGGGATGGGGCTTCCAGCCCTCCACCTCGGGCACCTCTTCGCTCATCAGCGGTTCGAATATGAGCTCGAGTCCCGCTGCGGCGATGATCTGCGCGAGCCAGGTGGTCCCGCTGCGACCGGCGCCGAAGACTACGACGTTTTTCTCGTGTTGATCCACCATATCAATAGTGTTTGTTGTCGTCCTGAAGGCCTCGACCGAGGGATGGCCTCTCCGTCACATGGTCCGCTAAAACGGCCGAGAGCATGCTACGCGGGTTCTCGATCCACGTCCATCGACGATTGCTCGCCGGGTGATCCATTCACGTTAGTGTTCAACAAGTCTCTACCGCGCCAAACCGCGGATACGCCACTCCGCCTTGAGGTAGATTTTGGTCCGGATGCCCTTTGGGAGCATTAGCAGGAACCGAATTTTCGAGACATAGGCAGGCTCCAACACATCCTCAAACTGCTCCAGAAGCAGCTTCAGCTCCGTGGACCGTGCCGCCCACAACAGGGGACGGATGTTGTCCTGGACGATCGGCCGAAACGTCGCCACGAGGTGCTTGAGCGTGCCGTTTTCCCTGGCCGTCGGTGCGTGCTCGTCGTATATCCGACGGAGCACACGCATCTTCTCGGGGATCGATTGACGCTGGCAGAGGCCGTCCGGACGGTCGACCTGGTGCACCGCCAGCGGTAGCGGGACAAATCCTACCCGCGGGTGCAGGTGGGCGATCCTCAGGCAGAGATCGAGGTCCTCGGCATAGTTGAGGCCGACCCTGAAGAGACCCACCTCCTCGAGCACCTCCTTCTTCACCGTGAAGGCGGTCGGGTCCCAACCAAGCCCTCTGCTCATCGCCTGGAGAAAGCTCTCGAAGGTGTCGCCGACCCCGAGGTAGTTCTCGGCGAGGGTCGGATCGAAACGGGGAAACGGCGCTTCCTCACCAAAGACCTGAAGATAGTGGTTGCTGCACACCCAGACCAGGTCCGGGTTCCGCCTCAGGATGTCGAGCTCGGCGGCGAGCTTGTCGGGCAGCCAGACATCGTCGCTGTCGAGGAATGCAATCCACTCCCCGGTTGCGGCCTCGATGCCTTGGTTTCGGGCGGCACTGGGGCCTGCGTTCTGCTGGGACACGTACCGCACACCCGGGTGGTACCGCCCGATGATGGCTGCAGTCCCGTCGGTGGACCCGTCGTCGACGACGATGACCTCGTCAGGGATGCGCCGCTGCGCGAGGACGCTGTCGAGGGCGTCGGCGATGCAGCCCTCGACGTTGAAGGCCGGAATCACGACACTCACGCGAAATCTATCCGATGTCGAACTCGTCACCGCTGCAACATCCCCCCGGGTCACTTCTTGTGAAGGAACCTAGCACGTACACCGAAGGTCGAAAACCCCGGTGATCACGGCGCCTCGCCGTCCTCGCGACGTAACCTGGTGAGAAATGCGGGCTTGAGAAGGACTCACGGCCGTTCTTTGACGGAGCTTTCAAACGAGTATCAGGTGCTACCATGACCACGTTGTTCGGAAGTGATGGCTGCGGGCAAGGAGTGGGCGAGCACGATGACACGAGCTCTCAATGTTCGGAGGATCGGTTGACCGCGAAGGCGTCGGGTGAGATAAACGGGAACGGGCCGAAAAGCTGGCTCAGCCGCGTTTTCGACTGGGTCCTATTGCCCCGTGAGGAGGGTCGGCTCACCTTCTGGCTGAGGAGCGTCTATTTTGTCGCCGCTCGGGTGCTCGGCGGCCTGCTGCGACCGTTCAGCAAGCGGCCCAAAGGGGCGGCGACTCTTGCCAACCGGTTCCAGTACAGGTTCATGCGTGTCAAGCGAATCCGCAACGCACTCTACGGGAGGACGGTAAGCACGCTGCGATGCCCTTCGGTCGAGGGACTCGTCTCGGTGGTGCTTCCGGTCCACAACGGCGCGGAGGTGGTCGGCGAGGCGATCGACAGCGTGCTCGCACAGACCTACCGGGACCTCGAGCTCATCATCGTTGATGACGGATCCACCGACGCGACGCCCGAGATCGTCGATGCATATGCCGACCGGGACAAGCGGGTCCGCGTCATCCACCAGGGGAACCGCAAGTTGCCGCGGTCGCTGTCGAGGGGCCTTCGCGAGGCTCGGGGCGAGTTCCTCAGCTGGACCAGCGACGACAACCGCATGAAGGCGGATTTCCTCGAGAAGATGGTCGGTTGCCTGGAGCGACATTCGGAGTGGGACCTCGTGTACGCCAACCTGGACATCATCGGGCCCGATGGTGAGTTCCTGCATGACTCCCCCTGGTACGAGGGGTACCAGGACCCACCTGGGAGCCCCCACATCCGCCTTCCCGGCAACGAAGGAGAGCTCAACATCTGGCCGGAGAACCACGTCGGCGCGGCCTTTCTGTACCGCGACCGGGTGGCGTGCCTGTTGGGAGACTACAGCCGCCATCGATTCACCGCGGAGGACTACGATTACTGGATGCTCGTCAACGAGCTGTTGACCCTGCGCCACGCCGACTTCCCCGACCCGGTCTATGACTACCGCTTCCACGACGCGTCACTGACCGCGCGCGGCTCGGAGCTCGAGCTGCCGGAGATCCAGCGCGACCTGATGGTCTTCGACGATTACCGCAGGGACTCCGGCCTCTCACCGCTGATCTGGCTCACCGGCGCCGAGGCGGCATCGGAGACCGGCAGGGAGTATCTCACAGGCATTTTCGGCCGCGCCGATGACGCCCGCCACTACCGCATGGAGGTTGGAGAGATCGACCCGTCCGACCTCCCCTCGTTGTGGTTTCCTACGGTTTACCTGGCGTGGTCGGAAAACCCTTCCGATGCTTCCGTGAACCGCAACGCCCTGCCGGTGAACTGCATGACCGTGCTGGTGACTCACGCCTGCGACGACCTCCCTTCGCGGATGCCCGGCTGCTGGGACCTCTGCATCACCACCGCTGGAGATTCGGCTCTGGTGGCGTTGGAAGACCGGCTCCAAGGCTGGTTCGGTCTCGTAGACCCGAGGGAGGCCTTCACGGCCATCGAGATCCGGGCGCGCATGCACCACTGGCGGGCGCTCGAAGAAGAAATTCACTCCTGGAGACAACCGGAGCTGCTGGCTTCCGTGGTCGTCTGCACCTACAAGCGCCCTGAGAGCCTGATCGACACACTGCGTTCGGTAGCGTCGCAGTCGATTCCACGATCGGATTACGAGGTCCTGCTGGTGAACAACGACCCTGCCGAGGACCTCGGGGACATGGTGGCGGATGTGCGGCGCACCCACTTTCCCGACAACCCGGAACGCTTGAAGGTGATCCAATGCCCGCTCAAGGGCCTGTCCCATGCCCGCAACGCCGGCATCAGCGAGGCGCGCGGGGTGGTGGTGTGCTTTATCGATGATGACGCCGTCGCCGCCCCCGACTGGCTCGAGGCGACGCTGGCCGCGTACGAGGAGAACCCGGATGCCGGCGTTGTCGGGGGGAAAATCCTGTTGACCGTCCCCGATCAGACTCCACCGTGGTTCAACCCGGACGCCTGGCGGTACTGGAGCTACTTCCCGGCGAAGTACGAATCGACCACCGAGGTCGTGGACTGGTGGGAGTTCCCCTGGGGGGCCAACTGGACCGCTCGCCGCGACGTGCTGCTCAGGGTAGGCGGTTTCCGTCACGGCTACGGTCGCAAGGGCAAGGATTTCGGCGCCGGCGAGGAGGTGATCACCGCCTCGCTGGCCCGGGAGCTCGGCTACACGGTGCTGGTCGAGCCACGCTCGGCGGTGCAACACAACGTGGACCCCGTCCGCTTCACGAAGACGGACCTGCAGAAGCTCATCACCGCGGGCCTGCTCACCAACTACTTCATGCAGAGGGATCTCTACACGCCGGCATGGCAGAACCTCCGCAACGTCACCAGGGATCTCGTGGGCCACGTGAGGAAGCTGGTTCGCTTTCACGAGCTGACCCCATTCAAACGCATGGAAACCCGGTTCTTCATCCACGGCGAACTGAGGCTGTTGCGAGCCATCTTCCGCGATTACATGGCGCGGCTGTCGCATGACGTGTGAGAACCTCGTCCTCGTCACCGTCGACGCGCTCCGCCACGACGCCCTGAGCTGTACGGGTTCGGCGGGCGCATCCACACCCTACCTGGACGCACTCGCCGGCCGGGGAGTCCTCTTCGACCAGGCGATCTCGAACGGGCCCCGGACCCAGGCCTCATTTCCCTCCATCATGTGCTCGCTCTATCCTTTGGTGGCCGGCGAGCGCAGGGGCCTGCCAGCGGGCGCCGCTACCCTCGCGGAGACGATCCGCCGGGAGGGCTATGCCACAGCGGGCTTCAATCCCTCCAACCCGTTCCTCACTCGCGAGACCGGCTACGACAGGGGATTCGACCTGTTCATCGACTTTTGGGATGTGCACGACCGGGGAGGTTCCCGGGCCGGGCGGGGGCCATGGGCGACCGTGAAGAAATCCGTCCATGACGCGATGGGCCGGCGGAACCTTGGCTTCCTGATGCTCTTTCAGGCCCTGGTGCTGGCCGAGGGCGGTCAGAACCTCACGGGGAACCTCGTCACCGAGCAGGCGTTGGCCTGGCTCGCCAAGCAGAATCGGCCCTTTTTCGTCTGGCTCCACTACATGGACGTCCACTTTCCCTATCAACCCCTGCCCGGTGAACGCTCATGGAGTGATCGGCTGTCCTACCTCCGCGGCATGGCGGGGCTGCTTGGGGGCAGCCCGGCGCACGCGGTTCGGGTCCTTCGCCGCCTGTATGACCGCCGCGTCGAGCTCGTCGACGGACACATCGGAGATCTTGTCGAGGGGCTCAGGAACCTCGGCGTCGAGCACGAGACCGTGGTGGTCGTGACCTCGGACCACGGGGAGCAGCTCGGTGAGCGCGGCCGCTACGCCCACGGGCCCGATCTCCACGACGAGCTGCTCCGGGTTCCGCTGATCATCCGCGATCCGGCTCATCCGGGCTCCGGGGTGGTCCGCGAGCAGGTGGAGCTGCTGGGCCTGGCGCCGACCCTCCTGGAGCTTCTCCAGATCGAGCCTCCGGAGACCTTCCTGGGATCGAGCTTTTTGCCCCTGGTGCACGGAGATCCCGATGCCGGTGCCGCCCACATCTTCAGCGAGGCGATGCACGGTGGCGCCCGGCTGAGCCGAACCGGGGTTCAGGACACCCACCGCATCGTCTCCTGCCGAGGAGGCGGCTGGAAGTACGTCCTGGATGATGAAGGCCCGACCGAGGAGCTGTACAACCTCGAACGCGACCCGGGCGAATGCATCGACCTCATCGCCGACCGTCCGCGAAAAGCAGCCGAGCTGCGCCGACTGGTAGAGAATCATTACCTGCTGGTGGCCCGCGAGGCTGCCAGGCACGATCACGAAGGGGAACGGCCGCTCGCGGACGACGATGAAGAAATCCGCCGGCGGCTCGCCGCTCTCGGGTATCTCTGAGCCGATGGGCCGGTAGGGATCCATGTCCGATACCGCGACCTCGACCCTGGCGATCAAGGGTGCGAAGTGGATGTCGCTGGGCGTGGTCCTCCAACGTGCGGTGCAAACCGCTGCCGTCATCGTGCTTGCCCGGCTCCTGGCGCCCGACGACTTCGGACTGGTGGCGGTCGCGATCCTGGTTCTCTCCTTCGTCCACCGAGTGAAGGGTCTCGGCCTGCACACCGCCCTCGTGCAGCAGAGGGGTGACCTCACGGAGGCGGCCAACGCATGCTTCTTCATCAACGCCGCCCTCACGGTCGTCACCTATCTGCTCGTTCTCGCGGTTTCGCCTCTCGCGTCGCGGTTCTTCGGCGATCCCCGGGCAGGGGCGGTTCTGGCGGTGATGTCTCTCCGTCTCTTTCCTCAGGCCCTGGCCGCGGTGCCGAACACGCTGGCCGTGATCAATCTCGACTTCCGCAAGCAGACGTTGATTCTGCTGGCCGACGGGCTCGCGAGCTCAGCCCTGTCGGTGGGGCTGGCCCTGCTTGGCTGGGGCCCATGGTCGCTGGTGGCCGGCTCGCTAGCGGGCGCTACCGTGGCTGCGGTTCTGTGGTGGGCGCTGGTTCCCTGGCGTCCGAGCCGGCGACTCAGCCGCGAGACGACCCGGAGGATCGTCCACTCAGGGGTCAGAATCTGGTCGTCCGCAAACCTCGCCTACCTGATCGACTCGTGCAGCAGGCTGTTCGTCGGTGGGTTTCTCGGCCTCACTCAGCTCGGGTACTACGAGATCATCAGCCGGATCGTCCACGCGCCCCTTCAGAGCCTCCTTGGGATCCACGACCGGGTCGCCATCCCGGCGTTCTGCCGCGAGCAGGAGGAGCGGGAGAAGCTCGGCCGGTGGTTCCTTCGCCTCAGCGGCCTTATGCTGATATTTTCCGCAATGCTGGCGGGGCTGCTCTTCTTCTACTCCGCTCAACTGATCACGGTTCTGTTTGGGCCTCGCTGGACGGCCGCCGTCGAGCCGGCGCGCTCTCTGGCGGTCTTCGCGCTGCTCACACCACTCCTGTCGGCCGCACCGGTCTACATCGCCACCAAGCGCGTCGGACTCCTCCTGAAGTTCACGGCGGTCCGGTCGGCC